>Ga0190338_1000196_pt1 | contig 10765 bp, 20 predicted proteins | sample 4872041112_MG_FD_163434 | JGI IMG/M metagenome (GOLD analysis project Ga0190338, IMG submission 163434) | Hydrothermal vent sediment bacterial communities from Southern Trench, Guaymas Basin, Mexico - 4872-04-11-12_MG | ecosystem: Environmental > Aquatic > Marine > Hydrothermal vents > Sediment ... | reverse complement strand
GTGAACATTTCGTTTATTCCATTGCAGCATGACCAGCTCACAAAGAAAAAAATTAAGGCTATTAGAAACAAAGTAGCTAGCTACTGGGCACAGGAACTCATAAATCGATACAGTGATCAGTGGGAACGTATAGCTCAGCTCATAGAAAAAAGTGAAATCTTAAATCCTCAGAACTCTACGAACGACGACTACACCATTATAAAGGGGTGAAAAGTATGGAAATATCGATTCCTGTGTGGGTATTAAAAAGTTTAAGTCATATCACAAATAAAAAGAGCATTTGGGAACCTGCAAAACGAATATACTTCGATCTAGGTGCAGCATCGTTTAACGACGTAGCATTTGCAACCGACAGCGCTGTCCTAGGGATATGTATATTCAAGCAATATAGTTGTGATGACAAAGGACAATTTTACGTGGATATTGACACGGTCAAAGATGCAATCAAAAACAAACGTCTTTATGATAGAGTCTTGATTGAGGTTGAACCCTCTTTAGAAAACGAAGAACTCCGTGTTCGTGAAGTGTTTCCTAAACAAATTAAAACAGAAATAGCATGGTATAATCCTGAACTGTTAACAAAACTTATGAAAACTGCAAAAGTAATAGCAAAGTACGAAGGCAAGGAAACAGGAGTTCCTTACATCTACCATAATGGTTATCAAGCAGCTTATGTTGTTTTTCCCAATCTCAAAAATTTCATAGGGTTAATTATGCCTGTAAGATTCTTTAAACCTCTTGTTATACCCTTGTGGTTAGAAGACTATACGGGGTATTTGCCTAAAATAATAGAAGAAAACAATAAAGAGGTGAAAAATGATGATTGAGGAACTTAAAAAAGCGTGGGTTAAAGAGTTGCGAGAAAAACGTCACGGAATAGCATACTGGTTAATTCATGCGTATTGTCCAAGATTGTGTCTGTTTAATGATGGAAGCATATTGTTTTGTCCACGAGAATTTATCCAAAAGGTTGGTGAATTTAAGGTTGTAATAATTTTAGACAGTTTTCAAGAAGAACTCATTCAATGGATTCAATCCGAAAATATAAAAAACATAGATACTGATGACTATATAATAGAAAAAATAATTAAATTTATCTGTCAGGAAATTAAAGAATATGATGAGTATCCTGTTTATATTGTAATGTAAAAATTCTTAAGGAGGTGGTTAGCATGACAGATTTGTATAATTATGTTTATGATGTTAAGTCTGTATACGACATAATCCCTTATATTATCTATGATTCTGAGATTATCAAGCGATTAAACAAGTTATCCACTGAAGATTTTGTACGTTTGCTTGAAGATGCTGGAGCAATCATTTTTGAGACGGGAGGCGACTTGCAAAACTATTTTGATGATTATTTTCAAGAAATTTATAATGTACCAAATGAAGCAATGTTTTATGTTGACATAGAATTCTTTATCATCGAATTAATTCGTTCAAGGGATATCGATATTTATTATATACAAGATGAAGGTATATTTATACTTTTTGATGCTTCAATTGATATCGAAAATGAAATACAAGATATAATAAAACAATACGAGGAGGTGTAAAATATGTTTATACTCAAATATGTGCCTGGAAAAGTGTTTTTATATGATTTACTCAAATATACAAATATCAACATAGACATCGATCAAATTAATATGGTCGATTTTTTAGAACAACTAAGTACTACATGCTGCGATAATCCTTTGATATTTCGATTTAGGGATGACTTAGAAGAATATTTATATCATCTTGCACGAATTTTCAAATCTGAGGAATTTATACATGATATGATTCGAAATGAAGAAATTGAATTATATGAAATAGACACAGGAAACATATATTATTATGCCATATTATCTTGTTACGATCCTCTGGATATAGACACTATCAAAGAATGTTTAAGTTTACAGGGGGGTGAATGCTAATGAGGTGGGAGAAACAAGTAGGTGAAAATGGAAAGTTAGTCGTTAAAAAAGAAAGGAGAACACTGGAAGTAGCATATTACCCTCATGCAAAATTAAAGTGGGGTAACAGTATACTTACGACTTACGAATTCAAGAAGAGCGGTATCTACCTCACTTGTGTTAACAACACCTGGGCAAGTCGAAAGCATCCCATGACAGACTGTTGGCACAGAGCAATCTTACCTTTTACAGAAAGTAATTACAACAAATATTGTAAAAGTGACGATAGTTGTGACGAAGATATTGCTCTTATAGATTCCAAAGACTTTGAAGCTTTATACAGAAAAACTGTTAAAATCAATAGTTTTACAAAGGCTATAGACTTTCTCAGAGCAAGCGAAGAGTATATACCAGATATCTTAAAAGAAATAGAATTCTATTACAAGAATAATATATAACTATAACAACGGTCTACGCAAATTCGCTCCTAATCACAGTTACAGAATACACACAAACACAGTACACAAGCGCGTTAGCTCATCTGTTCTAACTGTTATAATACAAGTATTACAGTTATACTTATAAGAACATAAAAATCATGTCCTATAAGAGCATGATTTTAAGTAAGTATATGTAAGATCATAAACATAAGTGAATATATAAGTACATAAGTGTGTGTGAGATCATAAACGTAAGTAAATATATAAGCACAAATACACGAATGCGTAAGATCATGAGTATAAGTAAGTACATGAGTGTGTGAGATCAAAGGAGGTGAGCATGTGTATAGTACGGAAGAGATCATAAAAGCGGTGATTGTAATAATAATTTGCCTCGCCCCAAAGTGGCTCCTGCTCTTTACTTCTGCTCTCGCAGCCTATGATCGTGATCGCATTTCCGCGTACATATTCGGCGCAGGGGTTATAGTATTGATAGCACTGATCATAGACATCCTAACGTTGCCAGTGCCTTACAAAATCATGGACGTAATAGCGATAGGCATATACTTTATGATTCTTGATAAAGCACGTAAGTGCAGGATATAGAAGTGTGTATAAGTTCATTTCAGCGCCTGAAAAGGGCGCTTTTCTTTTATTTGGGAGCGAGGTTTGGGCGCTGAAACGCGCATGATAACAGGCGAACAGGAACAGAATAATGTGTGTGCATGATGTACAGAATGTGATATATTTAACATAAAAGGACTTTGTGAAAAATGAGAAGAGCATGGTGATAATAAGGCCTAAAAATAGAGCTAACCCGCTTGTGTACAGGATTTCTATACCCCCGGGGGGTATATTTTTGAGTCTATGAGCGAATTTCCGAAAATGAGGTGTTAGATTCAGTCTAAAAATATGAAAAAATCCTATAGGGTTAATAAAAAATCCGGGGATATACCCCCCGGATTAGTTTGTGAAATTTTAGCTGGAGAGATTATGCTCGTACTTCGACAGATTTCCAGGATATATTATAGAAGATATTGAGTATAAGCCAGCGTTCGGGTTCCACCATGTAGTATTCTCCTGCGCGGGGGGGTGTATATGGGCACAAGTATGATACATTAGTTTTTGATACAGACTCGACGTATACTTTAATTTTCATGAGATCACTTCCTTCAAATGTGTTAGCACTTGATTGTATTTCTTATTATTAAAGGTATTGTTAGGCATAACGAATTTTTTTAAGTAATCTGCAGCGTTGATATCGTAGCGCAGATGATTGAACAGAAATGCTTTTGTGATCTTATCAACGTTCAGAGATGCTATAATTTTAGGATCAGTTATGTATTCGTACGGTTTAGCGCGCTCGGATAGTGTATTAATAAGGTTAGCCCATTCGTTATTGATCTCTATACAAGTTTGTTTCGTGCTTGGTGGTATAACGTCCCAGACATCGTCTATTTTCTGAGTTACTATCAGTTCACGGAGCTTGGCGAGTGATTGGCTATAGATCGCATGTCTTTCTATGTACCAGCGAGTTTTGAGCTTCTGTACTGGGCGACCCTGCTGGTATACGACGAAACCTTCAGCGTCAGTTAATGTGTCTAGTAAAGTGAGCACTTCATTATATGTAACATGGAATTTACGGGGTGTAAGCTCTTGAAACCTGTTTGGAATGGGTATAAAATTACCAGCTTCATCGCGTAGTGCGAGCAAGAATAATTTGTCTTCATTGTATTGTATTACAATAGGACTGTCAGCTCTGACAAGTTCCAGCAGTGCTACATAGTTGTGTTTAGTTATATAATCTCTGAGATCGTGAAATAGTGGGTTAGTATCATATATAGTGTGTGCTTTTGTGATAAAGTCTTGAGGAAAACCGTTCTTTGTGGCGAACACTAGTTTTCCATCTATAACAAACATTTTTATGAGTGATCCATCAATCTTTTCGTATATATCACAAGGTTGAGTAGGATCATATTCATTGTAAGGTTCGTGAGGATTGAAGAACTTAGGCATGGAGTAGATTATACGCCCAGATTTGTGAATCATTAGCCCACGCACCTCTGATATGTAAGGATATTTCTGTAAGAGTTTGCTATACTCTACAAAATCAAAGTAGTTATATGTGTAGAATATGAAGTCTTCTTTCTCGTACTTTGTGTACATTTTAGACTCTGAAATTATTTGATCTAAGATGGCTGCGTTCATGAAATCACTTCCCTTTTTTATTCTTAACAGAATGAGAATAATGCTTACATATACAAAAACAAGGAGTCTCCAAAACCTCTATCATATAGTATTTGATTGTAGCTCCATCTGGCAAGGTTGTTGTCCCTTCAGCGAGTCGAGGTCCACGATATTGTGCGACTACGAGCGTGTCTCCAGGTTGAATTGTGACTGTGATCCTATTTGCGGCTAGGTCTATACCGAGATCATTAGCTACAACACTGGCAAGATCAGTGTGGCCGATCGCGTTGGTATAATCGTCTCCGAGTACAGTTTTTGCTTGTTCTTTACTCACCTCCTTGATCTTGATCATGGACTCGGAGCTGGAGAGCATGTTCAGACTGAATGCGTTAGTTAAATATACTTTTGCCATGGTATCACCTCCTTGATTAGGCTTCAGTACCCATGGCAAATACTGAAGCCTTGAATTTTCAAGTATACTATAACATAGATTTGAATAATGTCAACTACAAAAATATTACGCGAGTATTAGCAAATGATGAATCAGAAAAAATGAAACTTAAAAATTTTAAGGTTTTGATTAAAAAAATTGATATTTGCTACATGTACAAAATATTAAAAATTTTAATTGAGACTTTAAGATTTTTAAATTTGGTTTTTTGGAAATGTGATCGCTCCGTACGCGAGCATGATCTTGGACACGAGCATGAACAAGCTCCGTACGCGAGCATAATTCAAGTTCGGAAAATTGAGAGCCTCCGAAATAAACACGTATAATAATGTATACCAGACTGAGAGCATGCTCTTGCTGGTGTACGTGTGTATACTTGTACGTGATCTTGTGTTGGTACACGTGAGTATACCAGTGTACAGTTTTATGCTGGTACATATGAGTGTACTCGTGCACGAATATTAGCCCGTACACCGAAGCTTGCTTATTTAATTTTACTTCGGTTTAATTGTACTGCAAAGAATTCGATACAGAATGATTAGCTGAGGATCATCTGAGGGTTCTATTTGATGTAGGAGTACAGCGTTTGATACTTTACGAGTGCGTCCATTTCTGTATTTCACTACGGTATAGTCTTCAAAGACTACATATATTTTTTTGTGATAATGGTACTTTGCGATCGGTTTCACTTTTTTCACCTCCTTTCCAGTGAGTTTGGGATATTATAACACGAACTGAAGCATTGACCGAATTACAGTTTTATTGCTATCATATAAAATTTGTGATCACCGCAGACGCGCATGATCTGGTATTCGAATGTGTACCTCGTCCGCAGGCGTGTGAAGAATTCTCCTATATATGGTATTCATTCGTATACTTGAATTCAAAAAATCCAATGCAGCTTATTGTAATATAACAGTACTGTGCGCGGTACGAAAGCGTTACATTCTTGTTATTGACAAATCTACAGGTTGTGGTAGGCTATAATCGCCACGGTTCTGAGTGGCGGGCTCAGAACCGTGAGTAAAAAGGGAGGTGAAAGAAATGATCAGGGTGTATGCTATGGAAGGAGTGCATTTTTGTTATAATAAGTATTGGTGGAAGTTTTTTTTGAAGGGAGGTTTGAAAATCCTAATAAAAGAGAGAGAAATAATTATAATGAATGAAGACAGGGATGAAGAAATACTCTCAATAAGTATGTTGAATAATGAAAAACTTAAAATTGAACCGTTTGAAAAAAAAGTCGATATACAATATACTGAACCGAGCTTTTACAGATTCGTAACCATAAAATATAATAAAAAAAAGGTATGTTTTAGATTTTACGGAAGTCAACTAAGTGCCGACTTTAATGGAAAAGAGTTTATTGAATGGGATGACTGGGGTAATTGGAATGTAAACTTTGAAGAATAATTTCTAATGTTTCCTTTACCCCCGCTTACCCGCCGAGCGGGGATTTTTTTACTTCCGTAGGTACACGAATGTGCACCGCCCCCGCAGTGTGCTTTTTAATAGAGTACAAATGTATACCAGTTCAAATTGAAAGGATGCTACATATATCGTAACACAATAGTGCAGTACGTGGTACAGAAGCGTTACGTGTTCGTTATTGACTTTCCTGTACAGTATGATAGAGTATAATGCCACAGCCTCAGAAGGCGGGTCTGGGGCTGTGAGTAAAAAGGGAGGTGAAGAAAAATGGAAAAAAGATTAGAAAGAGAGATAGAGAGAATGGAGGCCGTGGAGGAAAATTTCCTCCACTATAAAATTGACGGTGAATGGTACACCGTCAATTTCTGGTCACCCCGTGAAGGGGTGTTGATGTACAGGGTTTGGATACCCTGTACAGGTTGGAGCCGTCCATTTGTCTCTGTCAGGCGGTTTCAGCCTGACGAAAAGGAAATTCAACTCGTTCTTTATAGCTTAGGAGAGCCTGTTTCGGCCCCTAAGCTATAACTTCCCTTTCACCTCTTTCTCTTCTTTCGCCCCCACTTCCCGCCAGTGGGGGTTTTCTTTTATCCCTGTAGGTATACATTTGTACTCCAGTAATTGAAGTAAGATCACACTCGTGTTCATGCTCTTGCTCCTATTTGTACTCATGCTCTTGCTCCTGCTCCTGCTCGCGCTCCTGTTCGTGTACTTACTCATGTTTTTACACCCACCAAACTGAGAAATCTCCATAAACCCACCTTAGAGCCACGAGATTGCACGAAAGGGATGCTCCAAGTATAATATACTACTTCGACAAATAAAAGCGCTCTACGCGGCGCTATGATCGATTATCACCTTATGTTAATATCCAATAACAACTGCACGAATACCAGTATAAGTACAAGCAGCACTATCATGACAAAGACCAGTACCTGTAACCATGTAGTCAAGTAACATGTTAACCTTCTATGACTCCTGTACGAATACAAGTATACAAATACGAATACGTACACGGAGAGGATACAAGATCGTAATAAAAGTATTCGCGGGTCCCAACACACAAAGTCACGGAAATGTAACTTACCACCCTATTTTTCGTAAGATCAGATTAACAAGATCGTAACAAAGCGCGTCGCCCTCCCGCTCTCACAATGCTCTTATTTTGGTTCATATTCATACTCTTACCTATGCTTTTACTCACGCTCGTATTTGTGCTTATATTCATACTCATACTTATGCTCTCATTTCAGTTCATGTTCCTACTCACCTTGTATTTATACCTATGTTTTTGCGTATGTTCATAATTATGCTCTTACTTGTGTTTTTACTTGTGCTCATATTTATATTCTTACTCGTGTTCATATACTCATATTCATACTTATGCTTGTGTTCATGTATTTATACCTATATCCACACTCATGTTTATACTCATATACTTATTTCAATACATATTTATGCTTATATTCGTACTCATGTTTATGTTCTTACTTCAGCTTATATTTACGTATAGATTCTTCTATTATTTGCACAGGAGATTTCCCTGAACGTTTTGATATATCGTTAAGTATGTTCATAGTTTCTTCTGAAAGTTTAATAACTCTATTACCGTGAGCTGATATGAACAGTTTTCCGTTGAGTACATTTACGAGTTTTTGCATTGTTTGATAGCTAATATTCTGTTCACCTTTTTCGATTTTAGAGATTGTGTTCTTTGTGGTTCCGATAGCTTTTGCCAGGTCTTCTTGAGTCCAGCCTTTTTTATATCTGAGTTCAAGTATATCGTCTATAAAATCCATAAGTGGTTGGTTTTCTTCGTAGATGTTCTTGAAATTTTTATTTTTCATAAGTTTGTTTTTTAGTTTGTTAAGAGTTTTCATTCTGATCCCTCTGATTTTGAATATGTGAATATATACAATCAAATAAGCATGCATCATAAAATGTGTATCGTTTGAGATATTTCTCTATATTGCCAGATTCATACTCAGATTGAAATTCAATAATCTCAACACTTACAATATCACCTGTTTCCTCGTCTGCGCATATAATGATATTAGTATCTAATTGATCACATATCGTATGCTTGGCTTCCTTGAAACAAATGTATACAATATCAATACCCTTGAAAAGTTCCCAATTCCAACAAATAGGCTGCATCAAACATCACCTCTCCATCTTCTTTATTCAATATTCTGCATAACACGAGTTAAAATATTCAGGAGATATAAATATTCATCTTCAGTCATATATCTTCCATCCTTAACTAAACCTTCAGTATTACCACGATTCTTGTACCACCAGATAACATAAGAATGTACATCTACATATCCGTATAAATCAGCTTCTTTCGTGATTATAGTATAAAGATTATAATCATTATGCGAAAAACTGGAAATGTATACAATGAATTCTGTATCCTTTCTATTTACATCATCAAGCTCAGTGACATAATGGTTCCAATATAAATCTTTTAATATATCACGTATAACATCATCTCCACCATTCCAATTGTCTGGATTGAATCTTCCATCTATAAATAAAGGTTGCGGCTGGGATGCATAATAAGATGTGTTTCGAAACTCCTCTTGTCTCTTTTGCCGTAAATATTCTAACTTTTCCTTAGTCCAGATCATATCACTGTTTTCAACCTTTGCTATATCCTCTTTCCGTACAAATTTTACGTCTATCGGCACGAGATCATCTAAAAAATCAGCCATATCATGCGTACACCAAAATTCAGCTTCTTCATTTTTATTGCTAAATTCTATCATAGCATCACCTCCTATCCCTATTCGATAAACACGTACGTCAATCTTTAAGTTTATCGTTCATCAGAATCATCTTTATTTATAACAGAATCTACTTTTTTTAATGCTTCTATCCAATGATTTAATTGTTCATGTAAATCTTCAAGAAAATCACGCATGTCATTTAATGACCAATCATATATATAAGCCTCATCAACAATATCAAAAACATAACCCCTATAATCAAACATTTCTTTAATTATTTTTCTTAATTCTTTCATAATATCACCCCTATTATTCGTTCTGAATTTGAGGTATATATTTAACTAAAGGCGAAATTGTTGCTGGTGTCTTTTTCACTATTTGCACATCATATTCGATATATAAATCATCTATCTGTTCTAATCGTTTTTGTATTACATCTAGAAACTGTTCATTAATTTCATAACCTATCGCATTTCTACCTAACTGTAAAGCTACTTGTAATGTCGTACCACTGCCAACGAAGGGATCAAGTACTGTATCTCCTACAAATGAAAACATTTTTATTAATCGCTTAGGTAATTCTTCTGGAAACATTGCAGGGTGTTCTCGCTGCCGTACACCTTTAAATTTCCAATGTCCTGAGAAATATTCCATCCATTCTTCTTTTGTCAATTTTGACTTTAATTTAACATCTTTTGATATGGGCTTAGTTTTACCTGGCTTCTTGAATAATAGAATATATTCATAATCCAATTCAACAATACCATTTGGTGGATAAGGATATGAACCCATAATCGATGCTCCACCAGTAGTGTTTTTGGTTGTTCGTTTTTGCCAGATGATAGAACCCATGAAATCAAATCCCAAAGATTCACATTGTACTATTATTTCTGCATGAATAGGTATAACTTTGTACCTGCCGTACTCAGTAGTACGAGTAAACATATCTCCTATGTTTATACATAATCTTCGTCCAGATTTGAGTACTCTAAAACACTCTTGCCACACATAATATAAATCTATTAAATATTCGTGAAGAGTTTGATTATATCCAATCTGATTCTTAGCTCTATAATCTTTAATGTTCCAATATGGTGGAGATGTTACAATTAAATCTACACTGTTATCAGTTAACTCGTCCATAGAACGGCTATCGCCTATGATAATTTCAGCTTGTAGATTCATTTCATACCCCTTTCTTATGGTAGATATATATCAATTACATTCGATAAACGCGTGCGCTTTTATCTATTCAACTCGATAAATTTGATCTTTATTCCATTTTTCAATAATATCTCTAATTTTATCACCTTCTGGTGCTAATTTTAACTCTCTCCATAGGATACCCGAATCCATACATTTACGCAATCCTACGATTGTATATCCAACTATTTCTTTAGTTTCAGAATCTCGACGAATTACAACACAATCACCGACTGTTTCACCATAACTTTTACGAGACTCTCCTAAAGATATGTATAATACATCACCATCGGCATCATAATCTATATCCAAATTATCCTCTGATTTGTTCTGTTGTTCTCGAACTTTCTCTACCATATCCCAAAGCAGTTCTGCTGTTACATCAAAATCTTCTTTTAAGTCTTCATCCTCCGTTGCCGAAGT
>Ga0190338_1000193_pt1 | contig 10856 bp, 8 predicted proteins | sample 4872041112_MG_FD_163434 | JGI IMG/M metagenome (GOLD analysis project Ga0190338, IMG submission 163434) | Hydrothermal vent sediment bacterial communities from Southern Trench, Guaymas Basin, Mexico - 4872-04-11-12_MG | ecosystem: Environmental > Aquatic > Marine > Hydrothermal vents > Sediment ... | reverse complement strand
TTTCATCACCAACCAGTATGTAATCCTCGCTAATTTCAACCCCAGAAGTATAATGACCCATATGTGGTATTGTATCCAACCACCTGCCAAGATAAACCGGATTGAAACAATCTGTTACATCATAAATATAAAAATCACCAAGACCGAATCGGAATAACCTTGAGCCTGTTATCGTATTTACCCCATATCGAACAACTGTATCTCTTGATACTAAACTTATGTTCTCAGGATCAGTAATATCAAGTATGTATATACCATTACCAAGCTCTGAATATGAGGTGTTTATGTATAAGGCTGGATAATTTATTACCATACCACTACCCAGACTATCAAGATAGAAAGTATTTACCAATACTGGCTCAGAAGGATTTGAAATATCATACACATATAAACCGGTATCCGGATACAATAAAAACATGTAATTACCCCAGAACTCTATATCCCTGGGCTTTCTTTCAAGATCTATCACATTCACACTCACAGGATGTGTCCTATCTGTAACATCTATTACCCATAACCTGTATGGAGGAGTACCACTCCAGCTTGAAGCATAATAAAAATAATCCCCCTTTATACCACACACACCTGCAGTACCAGGACACGGAACACTCCCAATATACAAAGGATTGGATGGATCACTCACATCATAAACCATACCTGCAGTTTTAGCACCTATACCCACATACCCACCATCAGCACTCACATCCCGAACACTACAATCATCACCTAACTCCTCACATGTCACCCAACTCAAACCACCTGTACCCTCAACATAATATATGTACAACTCGTTACCATAATAACCATGAAAAGTACATGCATACACATAGTCCCCTCCCATACCAACAGCATTGCCTATCTCTCCAATACACCTGCTGTCCAGTACACTCAAACTATTCGCATCCAACATCTTTAAATAAGAATAGGAACCATACTCATCATAATAATCCACAAGCACATATATATAACCACCCTCTCCCACCACATTACTCACATAACCACCAAAACTTTTACCCCTGCGAAAAATCGGCCTCTCCCTCTGACTTATATTAAACACACAAACATCATCATAATTACTCGAAGTATACAAATAACCCGTAACTGAATCATAATCTAAATACAGCACATTATAATAACCACTCCACTCACCAACCTTAACAGGATGCTCCGGATACCTCAAACTCAATACATGTAAATTGAACCTGCCACCCTCTAAAACCGATACGTATAAATAATCATCCACCACAACACCATAATAAAACTTCACTGTATCAGTATCCGAAATATCTGTATAAAAACCAACTAACCTCGGATTCTCAGGATCACTTACATCTATTATACCCAGCTTCTCCACAAACGTTACGTATAAATAATCACCATACTTCAAAATATCCTCTCCACTATGTGTCACCAGGACACTTAACTCACTTATCTTCTCAAGACCAGAATCGGTAACATGGTATATAAACAACCCACCACCTGCCACCACATAAAATATATCCCCATCCATCAAAACAGCATCAGCACACCTGAATGTCCAGTGCCCAACTATACCCATATTGTACGGCTCAACAGGAACTTTGGAATCCTCCATATCCTCACCAAACCACCTTGCCTTCAAAACCTCATACAAAACAGTATCCCTGCCCCTGATCCTCTCCAGATATTCCTCTCTCGTCAGACTGCGCGAATCACCAGGGTCCAAATAAGGATAACGTATACCTGAATCCAGTGAAATAATAAGGGAAACCAAAATAAGGAAGTTCATTCTAAACCTCCTGATAAGTAAAAAATAAAACCTTTATTTTAAATTGTCAAGTATGAATTAGAACCGTAGTAGTTTTGAAGGTAGCAAGAAATTTTAATGACTGAAAATGCCCTGCTTGCAGATTATTGTCAGTAAATCGGCATTTTGCCTGAACCCGAAAAATACATTAATATAAATATTCTGGAGGTGAGATGAAAAAGTTACTCTTTATAGCTCTGTTCATAAGTTTAGTTTCATGTGCAGTTAGGAAAAGCAAGCTACCAAGGGATGTGGAATCGCAATTTAACTATGCTATGGAGCTCTATAACCAGGGCAAGTACAGCAAGGCCATCGAAATATTCAAAAACATTGTATTCAACTACCCCACAAGCGAATATGTGGATAAAGCGCAGTATTATCTCGCAAAAAGCTACAAAGAATCCCGTGATTATGATGATGCAATTCTGGAATACCAGTTTCTTATATCCACCTTCCCCACCAGTGAATATGCAGAAATAGGGTATATTGAACTTGCAGAAAGCTATCTGAAAAAAAGTTCGGATCCCCGAAAAGATTTAAAAAACATCCACCTTGCTATTAAGTATGCCCAGAATTTCGTAGCCAAATATCCAGACTCTCCATATAAGGAGAAGGCTCAAGAGGTTATTCATGAAGCCCGTGAAATACTGGCTGAACGTCTTCTTTATATTGCTGAAACCTATAAAAAACTCGGTCATCTTAATTCTGCCCTTGTATACATAGATATTCTCCTCCAGCAATATCCTGATGTCCCTGCCCATCTGAGAGCTCTAATATTGAAAGCTGAAATTCTTTTTGAACAAGGAAAAAGAGAAGAAGCAAAATCGGTGGTGGAAAATTTGAGTCCCAATAATATAGATGATAAGAAATATCAAAAAAAATTGAATTCATTACAACAAAAATTAAATATAAAATGAAAAAAATAGGAATTTTTGGTGGCAGATTTGATCCTGTTCACATGGGACATCTTATCCTGGCCCAGGATGTTCAGGAAGCTCTGAAATTGGACAAAGTGATTTTTCTGGTCAGCTATCACCCTCCACACAGAAATACAGTGGCTCCATTTGAAGCCCGTTATGAAATGGTAAAATTGGCCGTTCAAGGAAATCCTTATTTTGAAGCCAGCGATTTAGAGAAAAAACTAAATCTTCCAAAAGCTTATACTGTGGAAGTTTTAAAAAAATTAAAAGAACTGGAAAAAGCTGAATTTTACTTTATAATGGGGACGGATCAATTTAACTCCTTGGAATCATGGTACCACCCCGAAGAGCTTGTTCAGATGGCAAATCTTGTGGTGTTAAAAAGACCCGGAATTTCTTTAAAAACCAGCAGATTTTCACGGGAAGTAATCTTTTTAGACGAAAGATTAATAGAGATCTCCTCCACAGAAATCAGGGAAAGAATTCAGAAAGGCTTGCCCCTGAGATATTTACTTCCTGAAACAGTGGAAAGGTATATTAAAAAGAACAGCCTGTATATATAACTAAAATACTGGAATTGCAACAACGCCAAAAGAACCCGGGCCTGTATGGATAGATAATACCGGCGTTACTTCACCTGTAAGCACCTTTCTTGCTCTAAAGTTCCTTTCAACAAAATCTTTAATCTTTTCGGCTATCTCTGAACTTAATACATGAGGAATCCCAAAATCATATGTCATTGAGGGAATTAATTCCCGGGTAAGTAGTTTAAACATCTTCTTTAAGGTTCCATTTGTTCCGAAGCCGGTTGATTTTTTGTACAGACTACCATCTTTTTTGAAAGAAAAAATCGGTCTTAATTTCAGAAAGTTTGCTATCTTACTCTGAGTTTCTGAAACTCTACCTGACCTCGCGAGATAGGTAAGTGACCCAGGGGTGAGCAGAAAATAGGATTTATCGATACCCTGATTTAAATGCTCGATAATTTCCTCCAGTGTGTATCCAGCTGCCTGTTTTTCTCTCGCTCTTATAGCAAGAAGACCGGTGCCGAAGGAGCCCATTCTGCTATCGAGCACAAAGACTTTATCTTTGAATTCCTCACTGGCAAGAAGCGCTGATTTGTATGTCCCGGAGAGTGCAGAGCTAATAGTAATAACAAGAACTTTTTTATTTTTTGACAAAGATTCTTGGATGGCCTCTTTGAAATCGTGCGGTGAGGGTTGTGAAGTAGTTATGGAAGATTTACCTTCAACGAGTTTTTCTATAACCTCTTCTCGTCTGATATCGATACCATCAAGATAAGATGCTCCATCAATGATAATTTGCAGGGGCACAACCTTTATGTCAAGTTCGTGAGCCAGATCAAGGGGGATATCTGCAGTAGAGTCCACAACAATGCCCAGTTCACCCTTTGACCTCTTAATATTCATCTCAAGCATATCATCAACTTTTTTCTTTAGAATTTCCCCCTTCTCTTTAAGCAACTCAAACACCTTTTGTGGCCAATTGGTATGTATGTGAATATGAAACAGTTTACCTGCTCCCATTACTATGAGAGAACCTCCAAGGGTAGCCAAGAGCATTTTCAGTTTATGGCTCTCCAGTCCCTCCCCCTTTACAACAGCTTCTGTACAATATCTGTGTTCAAGCTCTTCCTGCTCGATATATTCTGACTTGACTTCTACCGGTTTTATCTCTTCGGGCAGGTCCACTCTTCCCTCTCGTACATATTCAAGAATTCCTTCCAGGAAAAGTACAAAACCCTTTGCTCCTGAATCTACGACACCACTCTTTTTCAATCTAGGTAAAAGGGAGGGGGTGCGCTCTAAAGACTTCTGAGCCTCCCTGTAAATTGCCAAAATCACCTTTATAAGATCCTTCTCTTTTTTACTGACCTTCAAAGCTGCACGGGAAGAGTCCTTCATAACTGTTAATATTGTCCCTTCGACAGGGTTTTCAAGAGCTTCATATGTTTTTTCAGTCGCATAATCAAGAGCCTCTGCAAATTCTCTGGCACTAATATATTCTTTACCTTTTGTATACTCTGCAAATTCAAGGAAAAATTGGGAAAGAATTACTCCTGAATTGCCCTTTGCTCCAAGAATAAGTGCTTCAGAAAATCTTCTTACAGCTTCACATAATTTCAAGCCTCTGGATTCCTTGATAACTGAAGCCCCCTCTTTGAGGGTCATGGCAAGATTTGTTCCAGTATCACCATCTGGAACAGGAAAGACATTAATTTTATTTAAATGCTCCTGGGCCTTTATTACCTTCCCAATTCCATTGAGAACAGCATTGATAAAAATCTCAGAGGTTAATCTTTCAATTTTGTTCCTCTTCTTCATGTTAATATAATACAGTTTTTATATTATTTTCTCAATGGCAACGGAAGGAAATTGAAAACTATTCCCATTATGTACCAGGTAAAGCCAAAAAGCATACTGTCTACCAGAAGCTCGACATAGGGATTGCTGGTTCTAAAAATAATAATAAGAAAAGTGGGGAACAAATTCTGAAAAACAATTTTAACCATAGTTACAGGAAAATTCCCAGGTGATGGCAATTCTCTTGAAACCAGAAATGTTAGAACTACAGCCTGCAAAGTCACTCCAGAAGCCGTAGCAAGTGCCAAGGCAGGAAAACTTAATATCTTTGAAAGTGTAAGAGCAATAAGTACATTAACCAAAGCGGCAAGGGCCATGGAGATATTGGGTATTCTTATTCTCGATGTAGCATAATAATAATTAAGAAATACTTTACTTATACCCGTTGGCAATATCGTGAGGGCATAAAATACCAGCGCCTGAGAAGTAAAAAAGGTATCCAGGTTTCTAAAAGCCCCCCTCTCAAACAAAAATTTTACAAGTAGATGAGCATCAAATAGGATAAACAAGGAAGCGGGAAGCGTAAAAAGAATGTTGTAAGTTATCCCTTTCCATACAGGTTCGCCCACATCTCTATCTCCTGTAACTGCCTCAGTAATGGATGGCATGGATACAGTCTGGACGCCAACTGCAAAAAGTCCTATAGGGAGATGCATAATCCTGAAGGCATAATTCAGGTATGCAACAGAACCTTCTCTTAAGAATGATGCTATGAGAGTGTTAACAAAAAGGGTAATCCTCGTAAAACCTGTGCTTAAAAAAACCGGAACCAAAAGTTTTGCAAATTGTCTGAGAAGTGGGTGCTTTAATGTTAAAATAATTTTTGGTTTAATTCCCAGAAGGGCAGCCTGAAAAAGTAAAAATGTAAGCTGTATTATACCTCCCAGTATCACACCCGCTGCAATTGCCCATATATAGTAATTTTGAGGGAGTATAAAATATGCTACTATACCCAAGGATACTATTGAGATGTTGAATAAAGTAGGAGAAATGGCGGGGGCAAAAAATCTTTTGAAGGCATTCAAAACAGCCTGAAAGAATGCAGATACAGAAACAAGTATGAGGAAAGGAAAGGTCAAACGGGTTACTTTTACAGTCAAAGTAAATTTATCAGGTATTCTCCGGAAACCGTATGCGATAAGTGAAACAATTTGAGGGGTAAAAATAATTCCCAGTATGGTAAGTATAACACTAGCACAGAGAAAAATGGTAAATATAATTCTCAAAAATTTTTCAGGATGAAAGTCCTTTTCTCTTGCCTTTATATAAGTGGGAACAAAGGCAGTCTGCATAACATTTTCTGCCAGTATATCTCTCAAAAAATTGGGAATGCGGAAGGCAACATAAAAGACATCGGCATAGCGTGATGCTCCCAGTAAAAAAGCAATTGTAGCATCTCTCAGAAAACCAAAAACCCGTGAAATAAGGGTTCCACCGGAAAAAGAAAGAAGAGATCTAAGCCTCGTTTTATATCCTCCTTTTTACTGATTCTTCCTGTCAATTTTTGTGTATCTTTTGCCTTTCTCAGGATCCATCTCAACCTTAACTTTACCTTCAAGAACAAGTTTGTCCAGATATTTATCAAGCAATGGATAGGGCATGAGAAGCAGTTGATAAATATCCCTGTACTGTGTCTCTTCGCTGATCCGGAAGAGGATGAAATCTTCCAGGGCTTCCGGCTTTGCAATAGGAAGGGCATTGGAATTCTCAATGTAATCTGGAAAATAATCGCCTTGAAGGAAAAGCGAAGAGATATTATCAGCAACCTGAAAAAAATCATTTACTTTTTTCATAATATCTAGTTGCCAATCAGCTTGAGTTCTTCTTTTTTTCAGCATTTCCATTATCAAAGAAGGTCTCTCTCCACCAATAACTTTAAAATTACACCTCTCAATCATGTCCCCGATTATTTCTGTCACCGGAACTTCGTTACCTTCCCATTTAAGGATAGCCTGAAGTCCATATTTCGTAGCCCTCCACCTGTTAATTATATATTCCTCATAAATCTCTTCATTAAGCTCAATAAAATCCTCTTCTTTAAAACTAAAAACAAATGCAGCTACAAAGGATGTATATTCATTAACAAAGGTTTCTGAGAGTGGGGAATCATTCACTCTGAATTCAATGGTTGAATGTTCATCTGTGGCGAGGGTTATATCCTGACCCCACTGCCCGTGGAAGAGTCTGTCATCGTATATGTTTTCTGGAATTGACATCAGTTCGGCAGAGGATGCCATTCTGTAGCTTTTGAATCTTCCATATTCACCCCTCCCAAAGGGAGAATTGGCAGCTATACTTATGAATACAGGTATATATCTAATTAGAGAATCTGCAATTTTTTTTGATAACTTTACATCATAAATGGAACCTATATGGATATGGAAGCCTATAGCCTTTCCCACACCAGGATGTGTTCCAAGAGGTAGGAGTAAAAATTTCTTTTTCTTTAATATTTCTCTCGTATTTGTCAGGTGGGAATCTGTGGATTTCAGCAAGTCACCAACGCTATACAAAATGCCTGAACGAATCTCCAACATATTACCAACGCCTCCCGTGAGAAAATCAAACCCTGATTCTGAACCCGCCACGCTTTTTCTTATTTCATGAGCAATCTCCAGTATTTCCGCTCTTTCAGGAACAGAAAGGTCCCGGTTTAAAAGCATTATTTCCCATTCATAGCCGAACGTTCTTGGTTCAAAGAGCTCAGCCATAATGCACCCCTTCTATCTCAGGCATATTCTGTGTTTCTTTAAGTGGAACTCTCGCGAGATAAAGTGTCCTCATCCCATCTATCCTGTACTCCTTAGCCTCTATCTTAATTAAATTATTCTCTAAGTTGACATCAAAGAAGCGGATGGGTTTCACACTGGAAGAGAGCATCACAAACTCGTTAATGCCTCTCGCTCCTATGGTAAAGCTATGTTCATCGAGGAAATGCTTTTCTCCCACGATATAAATAATTCTTCTTTTCAGGATTTTCTTTTTGGATATTTCCTCTCTGTTAAAAGTAAAAATTAGTTCAGAACCATCCATAGTTCTATATAAATTCACCACCTCTAACTCAGAGGGATTCACCCCTATCATCAAGCTTATTCCTTCTTTTTCTTTATGGAAAAGCAGTATACCAGTAGTATCGCATCTCAATGTTTTCTGCCAAGGCCACGGTATGTTTCTCACAGCTCCTCTTTCATACTTTATCCCTCTATCAGACAGATAGTAAAAAACTATATCTCCACCACTATCACTTACATTGAAGGTCATAAAATGGCTTATTCGTGCCTTCTTTTTCTTGCGAGAACGCAATTCAAGTTTCACTTCCAGAAGAGGGAGATCTCTCTTGAGTATAAACTTCTTTCGTAATACAGTATCTTTTGATTTATATTCCAGAAAACCAGATTCAGTTCTTTTAAATCTCGAATTCCATAAACCAAATCTTGAGTCATCAATAAAATCCAGAGCACCTCCTTTAAACCCCCATTTCCCTTCTGAAATGTGTAGCTTCATTCTAAAAAATTCGAAATCCAGCGGATTGTATCTAATGGAAGAAATTCTTGCTCCAAGTAGATTATCTACAGAAACTTTCAAATACTGATTCTCTCGGGTCAGCATATTTCTCTGAAAATAATTCGAAAAAGCTTCTGTCTCTTCCTTGGTAAGCACAATTTCACCACCAATTTCAGGAACGTAAGGAGCAACATAGCTTCTCTCGATATTTATAATTCTTCTCTTTACAATGCCCGGCATTTTAACCGCAGGAATTGCGGAAATCGGTGATACCTTGAGTTTTGCTTTTATAAACTCGACACCATCCTCCTTGAATTTATCAATTATTCGGATACTTCTAATCTTCACCACCACTCTCTCAACCATTGCACTGCTCCACAAAGCTTCTAAAAAGTTTAATAAAGGGTTCTCTTTCAAACATATATTCCGGATGAAACTGCACTCCTATAAAGTATGGATGCTCCTTATGTTCTATGGCTTCAATAACCCCGTCCTCGGAAACTGCAGAAATTATGAATCCTTTTGCAATTTCTTTGATTGCCTGATGATGAAAACTATTTACCTCCATTTTATCTGTCTCCAATATCTGAAAGAATTTGGTGTTCCCCTTTATAAATATCCTGTGACTGGTTTTATCCACCGGGATTTTTTGCCAGTGGTTTTTCGTGGTGATCTCACTCACATCACTGTAAAGGCTACCACCAAAGGCCACATTCATAAGTTGCATACCTCTGCATATGCCAAGAACTGGCTTTTTCATTTGGAACATCATCTTTGCAAGAAGGATCTCAAATCTATCTCTCACCGGATCATGGCGCCTTCCTCCATAATTGCTACCATAAAATTCAGGGGCTATATCCCATCCTCCGGCAAGTACCAAACCTTTGAGTTCCTTGACAATCTGGTTTACAAAAATTTCATCATCAAAATGAGAGAGCAGAAGTGGACGAGCTCCATGCAACGCAATGGCTTCAACATAAGCTTTAGCAAGATAATAATGCTCACTACTCGACTGACAGGAAATACCTATAAAACGCATAGGGAAATTATACAGGCTGGTTTTTAAAGATTAAAATGAGAGTTTATCAGACCGAGAGAAATTACTTCTCTTTAAAGCCATGTTTCCCTATTAAGGGCACAAAGGCACAGTATGTAAGGTTCTCCTCTACCATCTTGCCCTTAATCTTTTTAACTCTTTTTAGAACATCGCCAAATCCCAATGCAACAGGTATTACAAGGATACCCCCTTCATCCAGCTGTTCAAATAAGGGTGTTGGAACAGATGGAGCAGAAGCTGTAACAATAATTCTCTCATAAGGGGCATATTCCGGCCAACCCAAGGTACCGTCTCCCTCCTTAAAATAAATATTATTGTATCCAAGTTCCTCCAGGATCTTTCTTGCACGTTCAAGAAGAAGACCAATTCTTTCTACTGTATAGATTTCTTTTGCTATCTCAGCAAGCAATGCAGTGGTATAGCCAGATCCTGTTCCTATCTCAAGGACTTTTTCTCCTCCTTGGAGTTCCAGGGCCTCCATCATATAAGCAATCATATAAGGTTGTGAAATGGTCTGGCCAAATCCAATAGGCAAAGGATAATCATTATAAGATTCATTAAGATATTCAGGAAGTACAAATTCATGCCGGGGCACCTTTAAAAAGGCATCTAGAACCTTTTTATCTTTTATGCCCCTGGCCATAAGCTGTCTATCAACTGATTCTTTCCTTAATTTTTTCCAAGAATCCGATCTTCTCATAATCAGTCATATCCTTTAAAAGAGGTGTTAACGAGGCATATCCTTCAAGGACAGCCTCTAAATCTGTACCTTTTTCTCTGTTCCAGAGAGGTTCTCCCCCTATCACATAGAGATTTTCTCTAAGTTTCATCACCGGGTCTTTATATCTTCTTGTGGAGAGACGCGTTAACTTTAACCCTTTGATTTCATCAAGTGGTGAATTTGGAACATTGAGATTCATTAATTCTCCCTGCATTTTCTTCTCCATCATCACAAGAGCTACTTTTCTAACGAAATAAACAGCTGATTCGTAGTGTCTGTGAGGATCCTGATTTAAAACCAAAGAGGCTGCCAGTGAAGGGACTCCATACATAGCGCCCTCTCTTGCTGCAGCTACAGTACCAGAATAAAATATATCCTCCCCAAGATTGTGCCCATCATTTATCCCCGAGATTATTATATCAGGTATCCTTTCAAGGATACCATAAATGGCAATTAGCACGGAGTCAGCCGGCGTGCCACTAAC
>Ga0190338_1000188_pt1 | contig 11009 bp, 13 predicted proteins | sample 4872041112_MG_FD_163434 | JGI IMG/M metagenome (GOLD analysis project Ga0190338, IMG submission 163434) | Hydrothermal vent sediment bacterial communities from Southern Trench, Guaymas Basin, Mexico - 4872-04-11-12_MG | ecosystem: Environmental > Aquatic > Marine > Hydrothermal vents > Sediment ... | reverse complement strand
CATATTTTTTTAATGTTTTTCCATAGATTTAAACCATACCCCACAAGCAGATTGGATATACCCGGTGCAAAACCTGCATCAGGAATAACAAATATCCCATGTTCTTTGGCCTTTTCATCCAGAAGGAGGGGATCCTCTTCTGTATAAGCTATATCAATTATTGGAATACCTCCCTCAATAGCTTGGGACATTATTTCAAATCCAAAACGAGCAGGCAGGGAATCAATAATAAGCTCATGCTGCTTGAAAATTTCTCCAATCTTTTCATCTCTCACATCCAGTGAGATGCATTTTGCTCCCAATCCTTTAAGTCTTTCGAGGTTTTCTGGATGTACATCCACAACTGTAATATTGTGAAATTCAAACCCCTTAAGGGCTTGAAGAATTGTAAATCCCTGTCTTCCTGCACCTAAAAGCAATATACGCATGTCTATAGTATAAGGTCTATAAATGAATTATCAATCTTCAAAGGGAAATTTATACTGGGTTAATCCCAATTCATCTCTCAGCTCTGAAATTTCTTTTTGCAGAGCTTTATTCAAAGGAACACCTTTATCCTTTCTTTCCAACCATGCAAGATATTCTTTTTCGCCCGCTGTGTATATCCTCTCATGACCAGGTATTTTCTTTGATGCTCGGAGCTGTCTCAGTATTTCACCTACCTGTTTTTTGAATGTCTCAAGGTCTGTGAAAAAGGAGACATTGATAGCTATAAAGAAATGACCTAAAAGAATGGGAATTCTCTTCCCGTCTTTAACCCCAGATAGCATTTTCATAAAATGTGCACCTGAAAGAGCCGCTGAAAGAATCTCCACCAGAGTTGCATATCCATAGCCTTTATGGCCTCCGCCTTCCTCTCCGACACCACCAAGAGGTAGGAGGGCTGCAGTTCCGTTTTTCAAACGCTCAAGAATTTCATGGGGATCAGTTAGAGTTTCACCATTTGAACCGATTACCCAGCCTTCAGGACATTTCTTATTTTCTCTGGCGTAGACCTCTATCTTTCCCCTCTGGGCAATAGAAGTAGCACAGTCAAGAACAAAAGGAAATTCTTCGTCTGAGGGGATACCGAATGTGAGGGGGTTTGTACCCAGCATATTCTCTACGCCAAATGTAGGAGCTACAGATGGGCGTGCATTAGTCCCGGTGATTCCAATCATTCCCTCTTTTACTGCCATAAGAACATAATACCCGGCAATACCATAATGGGTGGAATTCCTTGCAACCACCATGCCCATCCCATATTTCTTAGCCTTTTCAATGGCCAGTTCCATGGACTTCTTTGCAATAACATGCCCCATACCATTATGACCATCCACCACCGCAGTTGTAGGGCCCTCTTTTACAATCTCAAATTTTGTAATAGGAGATTGTATTCCAGCTTTTATTCTATCAATATATATTGGCTTAAGACGATTTATCCCATGTGAATCTATTCCTCTTTTATCAGCTGTAATCAAAACATCTGCGCATATTTTGGCATCTTCCTCTGGAACCCCCACAGCTTTCAAGGCGTCCACCATGAATTGCTCCATGATATCAAATGGTACCCATACCACATCCTTTTCCATTTTACACCTCCCAAATTTTATGGCATAATTATAGCCATATTATCTTAAATCATAACCGTATAGTCAATCCTTCTTACTTTCTGATTGTTCGAGTGTCTAACTTTATAATAAATTCCTATCATGAATCATAAAGAACCTGAAAAGCTCAGAGAGAGAATAATTACAGGTAGCATTGTGGAGACTCTACTTAAACTCTCGTATCCGCTCATTTTTATAAATCTCATACATGTAATATATAACCTCACTGATACTTTCTGGCTTGGTAAGCTTGGAAGAGCTGCAGTATCGGCACCCACAATTTCCTGGCCCATAATCTGGACCATTATGAGCCTGGGGATGGGGTTTTCGGTTGCCGGATTTGCTTTTATATCGCAGTATGCAGGTGCCGGGAAATGGGATCAAGTTAAGAGAAACATTGGAAACCTTTTCAGCATTCTATTTATATTCTCTCTTATCTTTGCAATTCTTACTATTATCTTTGCTCCTTATATTTTAAAATTACTGGGGACGCCAAAGGATACATATAAAGGGGCACTTACTTATCTTCGGGTAATGTTTGCAGGAATCCCCTTCTCTTTTGGTGGATTTGCCTTCTCATTTTCATTGCGTGCACTTGGAGATACTGCCACTCCCACCAAAATAAACAGTGTTGGAATAATCCTGAATATGATTCTGGACCCTATTCTAATTTTAGGACTTGGTCCCATACCCAAAATGGGAGTTCTTGGTGCAGCTATCGCAACCATATTCTCCAGCACAGTAGCTACTCTCTTAGGATTCCGATTGATTTTTGCTGGAAAGGTGGGGATTAAATTTTCACTACATGATTTTAAACCTGACTGGAAACTGTTTAAAAAATATTTTACTGTGGGACTACCAGCGAGTATAGGACAGTCTCTAAATTCTTTTGGTTTTGTAGTCCTTATGGGCATAGTCTCCCACTTTGGAAGTGTTGCTATTGCTGCTTATGGTATAGGTCAACGAATAATCAACCTTATCTTCACTGTGTCAGATGGTATAAGTCAGGCAATGGCTACTATGGTAGGGCAAAATATAGGAGCTAAAAACTTTAAGAGAACCGCACAGATTGTGAAAAAATCACTTTTGATTAACATAGTTTTTATCTCTGTCCCTGCATTGGTCATATTCCTATTGAGAAACAGCATCTACGGATTGTTCATTAAAGACATCCTTGTAATTAAAGAAGGTAGCCTTTTCTACACCTATTTTCTCATCTCCATGCCCTTCTTTGGTATTTTCGCCATTTATACTCAGGTATTAAGAACTGCTGGTAAAACCAAGGAAAGCATGGCCCTTGGTCTCGTGAGGTTATGGGGCTTAAGGGTCCCACTTGCTTATTTTTTAAGTATAATCGTAGGGAGCAGAGGCATCTGGATAGGAATGTCTATTAGTAATATATTCGGAGCCTTTATATCTTACCTTTGGTATCAAAAAGGCACATGGAAGGAATCCTTAGTAGATGAGCACTCCTCCTCAAGCAGCTAATTTCTCATGGAGAAAAGAAAATCTTCACCTTTAACTTTTCACCACCTTGAGAAGCAGTTACAAAATAAATCCCTGGATTTAATCCCCAAAGGGTAAATTTATTCCATCCGTCTATTACAGAATAGTTCTTCTGTAACCTTTTCCTCCCTACCAAATCAAAAACCTCTATTTTTACTTGGCCATTGCGATGACTATAAAATAGTAGACTATTCCCCTTAAAAATTAATCTATCCTTTTCAACAGTTACCCCGCCTCCCGGATATTCCTCAACTCCAATCATCTGCATTGCATCTTTTGCTGCTTGAAGTAATTTTTGCACAATTGAATCAGGAAGGTTCGTAAGTTTAAAAGAAAAAATCACCGTGCTATCTGTGAATGCCCCGACAACACTGTTATGTGACATTAATGCAGGTGTTCCAAATGCAGGAAGCTCATTCTTTTGAGTTGGAACACACATTTCTTCCACACTATCCATTAAAGCAAACTTAATCCCCTCAAATGGTGTTCCTGTAACACCAACAATTGTATCGCAGAAAATTCTGTTTCCTGAATAAGAAACTCCAAAATAGTCATTGAGAAGCGTATTACCCTCTTGAGTTGAAGAAATTGAAGACAGGATCCTGGAACCTGAAATGAAAAATCTACCCTGGTTTCCTACAAAATTAATTACAACACTTGTTAATTCTGGAGTCCAGGAGGAATCACCAAACACAACAAAGCCTGCATCGTAATTAAATAAGGACGAAACTCCAAAATCAAGGTCACCTGATTTAACATCTAAACCTTCCATAGCATCAAGTGCAGGGATAAATAGGCTCTTCCTATCATTGAGTGCACCTCCATTTATTAGAAGGATTTTTGGGGCAGCGTCTATTCTTCTCAAAACAAATATCTCACTGGTATCGCTCACATTTGGAGGCCAGAAATCATCATAGGCAATCATCTTCGTATAGAAATTCCACCCTTCGGGGACAACCTCTGTGGTTATAAAGATACTATCAGAGATTCCTGCTGATCCCCATTCCTCCCAATTAGAGCTATTAAATTTCAATAGTATCTTGTAGCCCGCAAGGTCTGAATCTGGGGAGGGATGCCAATGGAGCTCAAGGTGATTTTCACCATCAAGTTGTAGAGCACTAAGATAGGGAGTCTGGGGTGGGATACTGTCAGGGGGAATTACTGTAATAGGATAATAAAAAGTATCAGCTGGATTCCTTGTATCTGATGCAATTACAGCAAGGATATAATTACCTGGAGAAACGGTAGTGAAGTCTATATACGAATTACCGAAAAATTCATTGGTGACAATATAATAATATTCGGATGTATTTGACCAGTCTTCGTAATATGTATATGGGAAAGCCGAGCTGGGTGGAAGGGTATCAAAGAAAAAGGGGATATGCGGGGGTATTACAAAGGTAGAAGTGTCCTCAGTAAGAAGTGCATATCCAATGCTGAACACTCCATTGTTCTGTCCCGTTGCACCAAGGTTTGTTGTGTCTATTGCCCTGACCACCACATCCACAATACCGGTTAAGGAATTCGAAGGTATTTGATCCGAGGTATTGTCTCTGAAATACCATATACCAAGAACCCCCGTGTGATAATTATCTTCAAAGGGCTCAAGTCCATCCACAGGAAGGAGGGCATTTCTTGTGGCATAACTTGACGCTCCTCCTCCATCTTTGAAATGGACATGATTTGCATAATTTGTATAGCCAACAAATTCTCCCTGGTTGACATAATCTCCAAGGGAAAGATCAGCCCTTGGTGTAACATGTACATATGCAAATCTCCCCACCCTTACTCCGCTGGAATATCCAGTCTCCTCAAGCCAAAGGACTTCACCAGAAGCCACAGCATATACTGCTGTTCCCTCTGTCCCTGGTATATCTGTCCCATCGTGGAAATGAGGTGGAGGGCCCGAACGGTATTCACCAAAAGTGCCTGAAACAGAATGCCGCTCATTTTGGGGAGCAAGGGGCCAGGGATAGCTCAAAAGGAAGAAAACGAGGAAAGCACTCATTTCAAATCCTCCATCTTGAGAAATAATCCCTTCTCTGGAATATAGAGTCCCCCGACTCCGTTTATCTCCACTACACCAGGGCGAGAAGATGCTTCTTTACTTATTAAAACTGGGCTTTCTGGCTCCCCGAGTGCGTAAATTCTCAAACCTGTGTGAGTGTATTTCCCTTCTTTAAATACCGGAGTCCCTGTTAGAATATAAGTTTTTTCTCCCATAGACTTCACATTTATGATTAAATCTTTGAATTCTTGTTTTTTCTGAATTTCCATTTCCTCAAGGTAGTAAACAGAATGCTTTGAGGCAAGGATTACTCTCTGAAAGGTAAAATCCGCGTAAATGATGCTGGGGATTTCAAATTGTTTAATCAGTTTCCCCATAGCAGAATAGACAGCGACAAAGTCATGCGTTACCCTGTTGTTTTTCACAGAGTAAAACCTAAGCCATAGCTTACCATCAGGAGAAATCCATGCCTTTCTTGGATAAACATCTCCAGGGGAAATATCCACCATCTTATTATTACTATCAAAGTAGAGCAACTTACCCACACCTTCCCGCTCTCTAAAAGCAAAAACAGCCTTCTTCCCCCTTATATCAAAGGCGTAATAGGGTTCGCTTATAAAAATTTTTTCGCTGTATCCATAATCCAGGATAAGATCGCCTTCTTTTGTGAAGGCCCTCAATCTTAAAATATTAGGCTCTACAATTCCGAAATTCCCCTCATTGTCAAATTTAACAACAGGATTGAGGGCTCTGATCCTCAGAAGCTCCCCTTTTGAAGAATTAAAAATGCTAACCTCCCCTCTCCCCTTATCATAAACTGCGGCCATTGTGAAGTCCGGAGAGAGAAATATCTCACCGGTGTCAACTTCAATTAAAGTTTTTTCACCGCTCAAAAGTTTTTTATCTTCCAGGCGGAAGAGGGGGGAGGAATTGATCTGCGCAAGATTGAAAATGATGCTCATAATAAGGTAATGAATCATAGTTCAACTTCCTCCTTTGAATGGAATTGTAAAAATGGGTGAGTGGAATGTCAATTTTGCAAATACTCTTAGTCCTCATTTACCTCTCAATTTCCCCCAGATGGAAAAGTAAAGAAGCATTCCACCAAATCCCAGATATATAATAACCATAAGCCAGAAAAGCCATGGTTTCTCGGTTTTATCTGCCCAGAAACCCCTCATGTGTAATTTTCCGTTTTTAACCCCATATATAGAATACCCTATGACTGCAATTCCGAGAATCGCGAGTATAAATCGTAATAGCATTGCAATTCCTCCTTTGTGTTATTAATTATCAGGATTTACATCAACTGTTTCAACTTGTTCAGGCTTTACTCCAATAGTTCTAAAGCTCGTTTTCTGTGGATTTGCAACAGGTTGTTTGGGGAAGGAGCTGCATAATTGATTGTAGTAAAATTTAACATTATATTGAGAGCTATGAAGGTTTTCATTTCCATAGTGCTTGGATATCTTTTCGGGTCTATTCCCATTGGATACATTCTGGGGAAATTAAAAGGAGTAGATATAACAAAGAAAGGATTTAGGAAGATAGGAACCTCCAATGTTTATAAAGTCCTGGGCGTTCAATATGCAGTTTTTGTTTTCATTTTTGACTTTGCTAAAGGCATTTTAATGGTTTTGTTTTCTATTAAATGCTTGGGAATCCCCGTTCAGACAGCTTTTCTTTCGGGAATTGCTGCAATTTGTGGGCACAATTGGCCTATATGGTTGAAATTTAAGGGACACGGGAGGGGAGTCGCCACATCTTTGGGTTTACTGTTTTATCTGTTACCAGGTGTCACATTTAAAGTTTTCATCATATTTGTAATCATCACCCTTATCTTTAGGAGCTCCGCACCCGCTACCCCTGTATTATTCCTTCTCATGCCCATAGCCACATGGCTGTATAAGAACCCGGTATGGTCACTCTATTTTACCCTGGGTCTTCTTCTAATCTTCCTTGCAGCAAGGATTATTGGGGGAATCGAAAGCATTAAAAAGAGTTCTGCAAAATTAAGAACATTTCTTGATATGATTATATGGGATAAACCAATAGTGTAAATCTTCTTATCGTAAAGCGTGCAGCGGAAATAAAAGGAATTCCTTTTACCCCTTACCCTGCACGCTGTCTACTTTACGACTTTCGCTCCTCTCTTCAAACTTTCTAAATTTTACAATAGTTCCAAATCTTTTTACCTCCACATCCATAAGGCACCATTCCCCTTCCGCGGGACCTTCTCCAAATATTTCCTCTACAAACTTTCTACTGAACAGAAAAATGTCATCTTCTGCCCTGACAAACTGCTGCCAGTCACTGGGAAAATGTCTAGTTATCCAGGAAACTATTTCAAATTCTACAATTTCCTTCAACAAATCCGGGTTATCTTCAATATAATAGGATGGTATATCTATGATACTGGTTGTCAAAAAAATCCTGAAAAGTTTTGACCATTGATAAAGGTCTTGCATACATACCTCCCTTTAAAAAATATCATTTAAGGACCATATCAATGATCAGGAGTTTTAGGTGGGGGAAATGGAAGTAAATTTAAACGGATACTTAATATTTTAAAATCTTTATCACTTCTGTGGGGTTTACTCATAAGATCAAGATTGTAATAAAATAAAGGAAAGTTTAAGAAATTTCAAAGGGCTGTATTATTTAACTTTAATAGAAACTACTTAATATCTCTCTGATATACTGCTCCCTCTCTCGAGATAACGGATGTGTCCCACGAAGTTTTATATATAATTTTACATACCATTTATGTTCTTTACACAATAAACTTTGAACTTGGAAAAATTCAATAGCTCCATTAGGATCTAAATTTAGGTTTTTTTAGGAGAATAATCGCGGTTCTATCTGCTTCTCTTTCTTCTTTTTTGCTAAAATAAGGTAATAAAATATCCCTGATCTCCCTGAAAATATTTCTTTTTGTATGTCCTAAATAATGGTGAGCTATTTCATGTGCAATGATAAAATCCTGTATTTTTTCATTTATTAATGTAACTGCAGCTGGGGTAAAAGCAATATATTTTTTACCTTTGTCGTCTTCGTAGGCAACTGCATTGACCAATACCAAAGGATTTATATCCTCGTCTTCATCATATCCAAGATCTTCTGGACTTATAATGTGTGGTACTATTTTCATTTCAAGAAATTTACTGAATTGTTTAGTTCTTTTTTTAATATAGGCAAATGCAAAGGAACAGCGACTCAGAAATAAGAGTAATAACCCAAGCTCCCAATAGACTAAATACATTCTACCGGAAACGAGGTTTTTAATAAAGAGTAAATAACCGACGGCCGAGGTTACCAAAAGCCATATTAAAAATTTCCTAAATTTATATTTTTTTCTGTCAACAACTTTAATTATGCTTATTAATGACCAACAGAATAAAATTAGAAGAACACTATAGAAAAGCACTCTGGACATGTTATAACCTCCTGCCTAATTTAAAACACGGGGTAGCAGTTCTCATCTCAATCTCTGATTTTTACTCATTCCAATTTAAATCATGATTTTTCCCTTCATCCCTTATAGGTAGGCTAAAAAGATAACAATAAGTTCACAAGACCTTTTATCCTTAAAAAGTTTCCATCCCTTATAGGTAGGCTAAAAAGGAAAGATTGTTTGATGTATTTAACTTTTTATCAGTTGTTTCCATCCCTTATAGGTAGGCTAAAAAGGAAGAAATCTTACGGAATGCCAAAGAGTTGATACCTGGTTTCCATCCCTTATAGGTAGGCTAAAAAGATTATGCGAAAATCGCAGAACTATTTCGAGAAAAGTTGTTTCCATCCCTTATTCTTGCCCTACATAGGAGTTAATTCCCTTTTTTTCAATATCTTGTAGCTCGGGTTTATTGAGATATTCTTCAACCGCTTCTTCCACAAGCTGATATACCGGTTTATCAATAACAAGAGCAAGGAATTTTAGCCTCCGGATCATATCAGGGTCCATGTACACCAACAGTTTTCCTTTTGTTTTTCCTCTAATTGTTATCTTTTTCATGTTTTTAATATACACCCTTTTTGACAATTTGTCAATATGTGTTTTTAATATCTTGACAACATAACAATAAAACATTATAATAAAATCTAAATGGGTAATTTGACAGTTAAAATCAGAAAAAAAATTTACTATCCCTTCTTTCCACTACCTCATAAACTCCTTGAAATGCCTCTTTCCATGCCTTCTTTTTGCCTTTATACAGTTTTATCAAGTCTTGCAAACATTAATTTTAAAGATCCTGGAATATACACTATTAGAAGAAGCAAGCTAATGAAATTAGCGAAGATAAAGAGTCCCACGACTTTTCATAAGGCTCTGAAAGAATTAATTGATCTTAATATGCTTGTAGTGGAGAGTGGAAAGGAGAAAGGCAAAGCAAACACTTATATCCTCACAGATCCAAACGAATGGAAAGAAGGTGTCCATTTAATGGACACCCCTGTCCAACAGATGGATACCCCTATCCAGCAGATGGACACCGTAAATAAAGAAAATATTAATAAAGAAGAAATTTATAAAGAAACCACCACCCGTGGTGGTCAAATTGAAAAAATCAGAAACTTTTCATTCGGCCAATTATTAACAGAAAAAGAAATTGGCAGAATCCTGGACAAGTTCGATTACGAGAGTGTGTTAGAAGCCGTGAAGGTGTTGTCATGGCAATTACAAAATAGAGATAAAGAGGAAATAAGAGACCCTGTAGGATATATTAAACAGATACTCAGAGAAGGTCTGGATATCCCGAGGGACTATGAAGATCCTGACGACCGAAAAAAGTTCGCTGAATTACTGGAAAGAATATCAGAATATGAACGAGAGTTCTACGAATATATGGACGAAATAACGGAGGCATGGTCCAAGGCAGATAGGACTGAAAAGATAGAATGTATCAATGAAACTTTAAAGATAGCTGGTATAAAACATAAAGAAATTAGTTCTCTTAAGATTAAAGAATGTAAAAAAGAACAAATTAAAAAAAGCATTTTCCGCATAGCCCAACTTTTATTATTTAGGAGGAAGGCATATGCCCAGAAAGCTAATGTTACCTGAACAGCTTTCCTTTTTTGACAACGAGGTATGGTTGAAGAGCTGGGAGAAAGATCTAAAAAAGAAAATTTGCAAAGAGCTTATTAAACAAGGATTTGAAATAGAATTTGCTGAAGGTATCGTAGCAAGAACACTTAAGGAATTAGAAATAATCTTGAATTGCCTAGATGAATTAGGTGTTGAACTATTGTGAGAAGGAGTTAATAACATGTTGTTATGTGAAAAAAGGGGATTTAAGCAAAAAAGATTCTTAAAAAAGATAAACCGGATCATTGAGGAATTGATGTTTTTAGGTGACTATATAGATTCTCTTGGGACAATTAACGGCACAAAGAAATTTTATAATTGTTTCAACGAGATAAGCAGTGCCATTGAACATCTTGAAAATGCAGTTGACATAATGGAGGGATATCAAGATGAGAGAGTGGCTTAATGTAAAACAGGTAGCTTCTATGTTAGGGGTTAGCCGAATTACTTTATACCGTTATATTAAAAAAGGGCTAATACCTTACTATCGTATTTCCCGCAGGTACCTCTTTGATCCACGGGATATTGAAAGACTGATTACCGATTCAAAGTACAATATTGAGAAAAAAAGAGAAGTCATACTTTCTGAATTTTAAAACGTAAAAGGAATGAATCTTGCCTTAGCTTGTCATTGTTGCTTAATTTATATTATCATTGTTATAATAATCCTCTATTTTGCTATACATCCAAAATACTGGCCAAGAATGATATTAATTATGTTTCTAATTCATTTAATCTTATTTTTGATTTTCTTTTAATCATATCCGCTCCGCTTGCTTAGAATTTTGATACCCCCCATATACGGGCAAGTCAAGGG
>Ga0190338_1000184_pt1 | contig 11116 bp, 9 predicted proteins | sample 4872041112_MG_FD_163434 | JGI IMG/M metagenome (GOLD analysis project Ga0190338, IMG submission 163434) | Hydrothermal vent sediment bacterial communities from Southern Trench, Guaymas Basin, Mexico - 4872-04-11-12_MG | ecosystem: Environmental > Aquatic > Marine > Hydrothermal vents > Sediment ... | reverse complement strand
TCTCTAGAGGCTCATCGGCTGGGTATCGAGCAAAACCACCCACACGCTCTCTCATGGCCCGAAAACATTTACCTCCGCCACAATCTTGATAACGAGCACAGATAATAATTCCAATTTTCATAAAATTGCTCCTTTTAGCGAAATTAATTTAATTCTGGATTGGTTACTTTTTGTCTTTCTTCTCTAGAGCTTCCAGACGAGATAATATATCCCCCAGCTGACGCTGGATCATTTTTGTTTGTTCTCTTAGGTAAGCTAATTCTTCTTGAAGAGGCCCAGTAGGCGGAAAAACATCTCCTGGTGGAGGAGGTGGTGGATAATTAAATCTGTTTCCTCCAGGAAAACCAGGTCCTCCTCCGAAACCGGGGGCTTGACGACGACCCATGCCCATTCCCCGGCCCATGCCCATTCCTCGGCCCATGCCCATTCCTCGGCCAAATCCGGGTTGAAAACCAGCTCCGGGTTCTGTTGGACCGGCTCCAAAATGCGAAGGAGCATTGGGCTGGGAGGTGGGTTGAAATTGCCCTGATTTATATTTCTCTATAGCTTCTTTAATTGAGCCACTAACGCCAACGATTACTTCCACTCCAGCCGCTTGGAGTGTTTGAAAAGCATTAGGCCCACAACTTCCTGTAAGAACAACTTTCGCTCCCTTATCAATGACAAATTGGGCCGCCTGAATCCCAGCTCCACTGGTGGCTGTGCCATGGGGATTTTCATAAGTCTCAAACTGACCCGTTTCTGTATCCACAATTATGAAATATTCACAGCGACCAAAACGAGGGTCAACCGGGCTCTCTAAATCTGGCTGACTAGCTGTAACTGCGATCTTCATTTTTCTTCTCCTTCTTTTTCCAGTTGCTCTAACTCAGCAATCCTCTGAGTGATAGAAGAAAGCTCCTCAGTTAATAGTTTAGCTTCTGTCTTCAGGTAATTTAGTTCTTCTTCTGGCGTTAAGGGAGTTACTCCCCAAGGGTCATAAGGGGTAGGATAACCGGGGCGAGAAAAGCCAGTTGATGCTGAAAAGGGAATTTGGCCTGATTGCCAGAGATAATTCATAGATGATGTTGGCCATTCCCCATAATGTAAATAGTGGGCAGCTGGACCTAATCCCGAAGAGCTGCGGCCTAACCAACCTGGGGAATAACCAAATCTAACCCAACCAGGTAGCCCGGTTAGGTGATAAAACCAGCGATATCTATGACGCATTTTTGTCTCCTTTTGATTTAACAGTAAGCTAATGTGCTCTTTGTAAATTAATGTAAATGAAAATCATTTTCATTTAAATATTAATGAGAGTAATGGTTTTTGTCAAGAAATAAATAAAAGTCCTCCAATCTCCATAAGTGTATGGGTGACCACTTTCTTAAGAATCTTCTTCTAATTAAATCCATTTAAATCAAAGGAAGTGATTTACTTCTCTTCAATTTTTCAGAGTTATTCCAAAAGCACGGGCCTCCTTTTTTCCTTTTTAAATAGAGGTCTTTCTCCGGAGAAATGAGCAGGAGTTGAATTCTTGGAGATCAGGTCTCGGGGCTACTATTCTTTAAGGAGGCATTTTGAGCAGGTCCTCTATCTTTGAAGTGGGGAGTTTGACTACAAGAAAGTATTTTCAAAACTACGGGAGAAAATAAAGGAGGTTTAACTTAGATTGATGTTTAAACTAAAAACACAAGAAGTGAGTCTTTAAGGAGCTAAGATAATCACAGCACAAGAAAAATATATACCTCATATTGATTTACTCCCAGGCCTTGAATGAGCTACGATAATCACGGCGCCCATAACCACGGCGCTACCCACTCTTTATCCTGAAACCCTTTACCATTTTTCCGGACACATTTTATCCCTGTAGTGGCCAATATGGCTTTGGAAAGTTCGACTGACTAAAAGGCGGAAGTTTGACTTTCTTCTTCCCTCCATTAGAATAATGTTCTCTTCGAAAAATTATTTCTTAAGTTTTCATAATCTGGGAAAGGATGAAACAATGAAAAAAAGCGATTTCGGTGATGTTCCTTTCTTTTCTACCTTTATTTCTGGCTTCTCAGCAGGTCGAAGAAGTCACTCATCCGGAAGTCTACCAGATTTTACAACAGAAAAAAGCCCCCAACGTGTATTTAATCGATGTCCATTGTGTGGCCGTATATTACTTTATGGGTCACCCTGAAGGAGCTTACAACATTCCCTTACGCTTCTGGGACGAGCAGGCTCAAAAACTTATTCCTAACGAACATTTCATTGATGACCTTAAAAACTGTTTTAAGTCCGACGACCGGTTGCTTTTTATCTGTCGCAGTGGCGAGCGGAGTTTAAAGGCAACCCGGATGGCTCTAGCGGCAGGCTTTACCCACGTGACCAATATCAAAGAGGGCTTTGAAGGTAAAAAAGACGAACAAGGCCGGCGAACAGTCAACAGCTGGAAAAATCGAAACCTTCCCTATACTTACAAAATCGACCCTCAACTGGCTTATGCTAAAAAACAATAATTTCTTTCAAGATTGCTCACCCTAAAAATCTTTTGATTTGATTGATTTTTTTAGGGCTCTGCCCATAAAAGCAAAATTCCTTTTTGTCTCAAGCGCTTCAACTAAAAAATTATCTAAATAGCCTTAAATAATATTAGAATCCTCTCCGAATTGGCGCTGGCTTTAAAAATTCACAGGGGGCCGGATTCTTTTTTCCTACTCCTTTTAAATCTCTAAGCCTCCCCTTTTTAATTTTCTCCCACCCCTTTTCTTTTAACTCCAACTTTCCCTTAATTCCAACTATTTTCAGTGTCTTTTTTCAGTGTCTTTTCCCAACCCCGCTTTAATGAGAACTTTGGAGTCACCCGGTAGAAGATGTTGGAGAGAGATAGAGAAATAAACTCACATTTTAATCAATTAGCTTTACAAGAAAAGCAACTTGGCTACACTGGGCACTCTAAAGCACCGATTATTTCGGTAGACGAGGTTGCAGAGTTATCAGCACTAGGCGCCTATGTGGATCAGAGCTTCACCCTTCACCTTTAAAGAACAAAATTCTTTGTGATTACTCAGTCAGTCTAAGTCAAAAAATCTTTCCTGGACCTAGTCCTCCGCCCTAGCCAGCAAAAGGGTCAAATGAAATAAGGGGAGCAATTTCAAATCAGTTAACTAAAAGTTTCTTCTCCGAGGAGTCCTATCCTTCAGTCAAATGTGAAAAACCTGAGGCTAACTCTTTCTTGCAGCCAAAGGTGAAAGGCGAAGGCCTGAGTCCATTGACCAAGCTACGCCAATTTGAGAACTACTTCTCTCGAATCCGAGAAATTTCAAACACCACCGGGTTAGCAGCATCCGGGCAGGCGTGGGTCTTAACATCAGGATTACTCAACCAGGGAAAACGAGCCTCAAACATCATGGCAAAAACCGCCGGCAACATGCTATAGAGAGCATGGAGGCAAATCTTTCCCTTAACTCCGGTTTCGGTAAATTCAACAACATCGCCGACCTTGTGCCCTAAAGCACAGGTTCCTTTTTGACTGGTAACCTTGGCCTCCACCCTGATTACTTTTCCCGCCATTTTTTCCTCCTGAATCTTTTGGTCGGTAATATAACCGGGTTGAAAAGCTAAATCCCCCGCTGACCACCAGAGGGCCAGACAGCCGAAAGATTGACAGAACTCCCGCCGCTTCATCTCTATCATCCTTTTTTTGTGATTCGGCTTTCTCATCCTCACATATTCTCATGCCTTCTGGCAAGTAAAAGATTGATATCCTTTTTCAGCCCAACCTATTATCATGATTGTCTGAGCCAATTTAAAAAAGCAGAGGCAGATACGGAAAACCAGGGTTATAAGGTGTGTGTTGCGGAAAGTGCTCAAGAAGTGGCGGCCGCCTGTAATCTGATAATTACAGCTACTCCGGCGAAAAAACCTTTACTTTATTCAAAAGATATTCAACCGGGCACCCACATTAGGGCGGTGAGGGCCGACACTCCGGAGAAACAAGAGCTGGAATCGAAAATTTTAACCCGGGCGGAGGTGGTGGTTGTCGACAGCAGGAGCCAGGCGCAATCACGAGGCGAAGTTTACCAAGCCCTTCGCCAGGGGGTACTTTCCATTGCAAAAACAGTTGAACTAGGAGAAATAATTCTTCAGCCCGAATTAAGACGCCAGACTAATAACCAGCTGACTGTCGCCGATCTAACTGGTGTGGCTGTCCAGGACATTCAAATAGCCAAAGCAGTCCATGAAAAATATTTAGAAGAATGAAAAAGGCTCATTTTTGCTGGGTAATTAATTTAGGAATATGTTTCAATCTTAATTTATCTACTGTATTTATCCTCTTCAACATAAAAAACATCTTCAGGCGGAGACACATTTACTTTTACATCTTTTATATCCTTTCGATATTCTTCTATTAGCTTGTTGGAGGCGTTAAAATGTTTCTCAAAAACAAGAGTTGGTAAAGCAATCTCTCCATGAAATTCTTTGATGTTTTTGTATTCCAGCCTTTTTTGAAGAGTGTTTGAATCTTTGGATACTTATTTTCTTAAAACCAAGGATTTCTCGGGGATACCCAATATTGGCTGTTTTCTTGTCTAAGGTTCATCGCAATAATGAGTACCTGATTTGACAAAAAGAGGGCATCTGAATAAGTTCCTCTTATAAAAAATCAACCAAAAAAGGAGGAACTCAAGATGCCCCACGTAATATTATATCATGGTTTCGGGATTAGAGGCTATCGACATCTTAAGACCCAAGATTGCCGATAGAGATTAGAGTTGAAATAGAAAGCCTCCTGGTATAAGGTTGATTTAATAAAAGAACAAATTCACCCGATGGGTGAAAAACCTTAACCAGGAGGGTGAAGTTATGATACAGCAAGGGAAGTTTCCTTTCAAGTTAGAAATTAGCCAAGAGCAGATAACGCCTCGGAGTGGAATAGCGATTTACGCAGAGGTATTAAGGGCCCTGAGGGTGGAGGAGAAGGTGGAGAGGCAATTACCTCCGCCTGGATCGAACCGGGGTTATAGGCCGTGGCGATATGTAGAGCCCTTGTTATTGCTGTTGTATGGGGGAGGGCGGCATATAGAAGATTTGAGGGAGATACGGGAAGATGGAGCCTTGAGGGGATTGATTGGAGTGGAGGAGATGCCATCTTGTTCTACTTTTGGGGACTGGTTGGTGCGCGTTGGACAAGGAGGAGGCATAGAAGGGCTGGCTGGGGTGAATAAAGAGGTGGTGGGTGAGATTTTAGCTAAGGATGAGAGAGAAGGATACACCTTGGATGTAGATGCGACCGTAATTGAGGCTGAGAAGAAGGAGGCCTGCTGGACTTACAAGAAAGTCAAAGGCTATCAGCCTATTTTAGGATTTTTAAAAGAGAGCAGCCTTTGTTTAGCCTATGAATTTCGCCGGGGTAATGAGCCGGCAAGCTCAAGGGCAGTGGAGTTTTTACAGAGGTGTGAGGAGGGGTTACCAGAGGGGAAGGAGATTACCCATCTTCGTTGCGACAGTGCTTTCTATCAGGCGGAAGTATTGAACTGGTGTGAAGAGAGGGGCAAGAAATATACGATTACGGCGGCGAAAGACAGAGGGGTCTGGGAGGCGATAAAGACGGTTAAGGATTGGAGGAGGCTTTTGACTGCGGAAGGAGAGGAGACAGGAAGAGAAGTTGGTACGGCCATTCATATTATGAATAAAACTCAGGTTTCTTTCAGACTCATTATTCAGCGCTGGCCTCATCCCCAGCTGGATTTATTCCATCCTGAGCAGTGGTGTTATCAGGTAATTTCAACCAATATGGATGAGCTAGAGCCAGAGGAGGTTGTCTGGTTTCATAACCAAAGAGGGCAAGTGGAGAATCTAATCAAAGAATTAAAGCTAGGCTTTGGTCTGGAGCAGATGGTAAGCGGTAATTTTTCAGCCAATGCGCTTTATTTTGCTATTGGGGTTTTAGCCTATAACACCACCCAAGCTCAGAAGCTGCTGTTTATGAAGGATCAATGGCATCGAACAACCATAGCCACTCTAAGGTGGGGTTTAGTGGAGGTGGCCGGAAAGGTTGTTCGCCATGGGAGAAAAGTTATCTTAAAGATAGTAGCTTCTCTGGATAAGCTCCAGCTTTTTCTCGAGATAAGGCAGAGATGGTTAGCTTTTAGATAACTGGCAGCAAATAAGAGAATAAAAATAATTTTAATATTAACCTCCTTCCTGGGGGAAGAGTCACTTAAAAACTCCTTTTTCTTAATCCGTGAGACAAACTGAAAAAACAGCTAACGATTTTTCCTTAAAAATCAATAAATATCTATAGAAAAATGCAAAAAGAAAAACAAACTAGCCTATTCATAAATCCTATCGGCAATTTTGGGTGAATATATCAAACTTGATTAAAATTTGTTATTTTATTATGGTATTTGATTAAGTTGTCTGTGAGTAAGCAAGGAGGCGCTATGAAAAATGTGAAAAACAAGTTAAGAGCTCGTTTTCGATTAATTCCTTTTGGGTATTTTCTTATTATACTCCTCATAAGCAGTCCTGGGTGGGCCCAGTTGATTTTCCCACCCGAAGAATATGCCTCTCGTCGGGCGAGGTTAATGGAGAAGATTGGAGATGGAGTAGCAATATTTTTGGGAGCTACTCAACCTGTAGGAGATACACAGTTCTATCAGAATAATGCTCTTATGTATTTTTGTGGGGTTGAAATTCCCGGTTCGATCCTGGTAATTGATGGACGAACTAAGAAGAGCACCCTTTTTTTTACAATTGACGAAAGAGAAGCCGAAAGTGAAGGAATCTCTCTCGAATTAGTCCGAAATCCTAAAGAGGTTACCGGTGTCGAGCATGTTCTCCCTCGTGATCAATTTGGTAATTTTCTGGTCCGATTTAATAATCAGGCTCGTCAAGTCTATACCATGTTTTACCCAGAAGAGCTGATGAGAGAAAATACCCGGGAAAAATACAATGCTTGGCAACGATCAATGGTTCTAGAGCTTTTTGATCAGCGATTAACACGCGAGCTCCAGTTTGTTGGTCAGATTACTAGAAAATTTCCCCGAGTTGAGGTCAAAGATATCTCCCCGATTTTCTGGGACCTGCGGAAGTATAAATCTCCTTTAGAGATTGAAGTACTTAAAAAAGCAGGCGAAATTGGGGTTAAAGCACATCGAGCAGTTATCCAATCATGTGCACCGGGGATAAAAGAGAAAGAATTAGCGGCTCTTTTCCAATACGTATGTTTGAAAGAAGGTGCTCAGGATTTAGCTTTTTATACTATCATCATGTCAGGGAAAAATCATGCCTTTGGCCATTACCATCGTTATGACCGGACACTTAAGGATGGCGATTTTGTTATTTTAGATGCGGGCCCTGATTATAAGTATTACAACGTGGATTTATCCACTTCATTTCCTGTAAATGGGCATTTCTCAGCACGACAGCGAGAGCTCTACCAGAAAGCATTTATCGTGCGCCAGGCCTGTCTTGACTCTTATCGGCCCGGGATTACTTTAAAGCAAGTCGGCGAGAATATTAAAGCTTATCTTAAAGCTCGTGGGCTTTCTCCTGATGATCCCCAGGTGAAAGGCGAGATTCGTTATGGCGGATATAATCATTCGGTTGGACTGGCTACTCATGATGTTATGGCTACTTTTTCTGGTCCTGATGAGGTATTGAAACCAGGTTTTGTCTTCGCTTGCGATATTCAGGTTATCCATCCTGAAGAAGAAATTGGTATCCGTTTAGAAGATACGATCGTTATCACTAAAGACGGCTATATCAACCTTGGTCAGGGACTCCCTCGAACTATCGACGAAATTGAGGAACTAATGAGAGAGGACGGAATCATCCAAGTCCTTAAGAAAAATAATTTATATTGAAAAAATTAAAAAAGAGCTTCTTTACTTCAAAGCATTTGATGGATAATAGGTTGGAACAGATAGAAAAAGAGAGCGGCCATTTTTACCTGTCAAATATTTAAATAAACATGATGTATGTAATTGGAGCTTATCATAGGGATGGTTAAAACGCAGAGAGAAGCTTGGCAATTAATCAATAGATAACCAGGAGGGAAAGAATTTAGCTTTAGTCATTTTGTTTTATTTTGTTTATTTTTTAAATTCATGGTAATACTTGATACATAAAAAATGGAGGTTTTAGAATATAAGGTTAGAAAATATTGGGTCAGGGTGTCACATTTCGACTTTGATGTAAACTTCCCAGGGAGAAATGTTATTCACTCGATAACTTTTTTCCCTTTCCTTTCACCCAAATGTAAAAAGTGAAGACCTGACTCTAGTATTTTGACTAAAAGTTAACTTTTTTAAGGAGGCGTCGGTGCTTATCTTTAAGAGAAAAAAATATTTGATTTTCCCATGGGTAGTTGTTTTTAGTCTGGCAGGGCTCTTAAGCTTTGCCTCTCATCTTTATAGCCAGAAGGTAGACTATTCTCAAAAGCCTGTCCAGAGCGAACGAAGCCGAACATTTGATGCTCTTCACTACTTAATCCAGCTTTATCTGGATATCGAAGAGAAATACTTTGAAGGCCAAACAACCATTACTTTGTCATCTCTCCGAGAAAGTTTACAAACAATCGTCCTTGATGCTGAAGATTTCAAAGTAACGAAAATCTTAAATGAATGGGGTGAATCTCTTTCATTTACCCAGGAAAACAGAAAATTAATAGTTAATCTCTTGCGTCCTTATAAATTTGGAGAAGTTATCTCAATTACTGTTTTCTACCGCAGTTTAGATGAGTGCCATCTAAGTTCCGAACCTAAAAAAGGTCTTCGATTTTATGAGGCTACCGATGAGCACCCCGCTTTAGTTGCTTCTGATTCTTGGCCTGACGGAGTCCATCACTGGTTTCCCTGTTATGATTATCCTAACGATAAAGTAACCAATGAAGTTATAGCCACCGTTAAGGAGCCCAATAAAGTTGCTTCCAATGGTCGATTAGTCCGAGTTGTTCACCATAAAGAAAAGGGGACAGTAACTTATCATTGGCTTCAAGACAAACCCCACTCAACTTACCTCATCTTCCTAGCAGCCGGGCCTTATGAAGTGCTTAGAGATAGCTATCAAAATATTCCCATCAATTACTGGGTATTTCCTCAACACGTAAAAGACGCCTGGCGTTCATACCAAAAAACCCCTAAGATGATGGAGTTTTTTATCAAAACATTCGATACTCCTTACCCCTGGGACAAATACGATCAAATATCAGTTCCTTTTGGAGGTGGTGCCGAAAGCACCTCAGCTACAGCCATGACGTACCGCATCATTCATGATGAAAAAGCCGACCAGGACTGGCCGAGCATTGGAATTGTTTCCCATGAATTAGCCCACCAGTGGTGGGGAGATTTAATTACCCTTCGGAGTTGGGCTCATGCCTGGCTGAATGAGAGCTTTGGAACTTATTCTGATTACCTCTATTACGAGTACGACCGCGGACCGGAAGAGGGCGCCATTAACCTTTTAAATAAAAAAAATGCCTATTTGCGTGAGGCTCACACGGAATACATCCGGCCTATTGTTACCAACCATTATGAGCGGCCTCAGGATTTATTCGACGCCCATTCTTACCCTAAAGGGGCCTGTGTGCTTCATATGTTACGTTTTGTGCTGGGCGATAACTCTTTCTTCCGGGTTCTGAAGGAATTTCTCCATCGCTACTCCTTCCAGCCGGTAGAGACGCATGATTTCATCAAAACAGTGAAAGATGTTACCGGTCGAAACCTTGATTGGTTTTTCAGGGAGTGGCTTTTTAAACCTGGACATCCAGTATTTAAGGTGAATTACAGGTGGGAGGAGAAGCAAGGGATTCTTAATTTGGTGATTGAACAAATACAAGATACTTCACTGGGTATTCCAATTTTTAAAATGCCAGTCCTTGTAGGGATAAGAGTTAAAAAGGACGGAGCCAAAAATCAGTCAGAAATTAATTTATACGACCAGACAAGGGAAGCTCATAGAATCGAACTGGTAAAGGTTGAGAAAGTTCACGGGCAAATTGAATATATCTTTAAATTATGGATAAATGAGGCTAAAGAAATTTACGAAATCCCCCTCAAGAATCAACCTCTGATGGTCCGTTTTGATCGGGGCAATTATCTACTTAAAGAATGGGAATTTCCCAAGTCCCGAAAGGAGCTTCTCTACCAGGCTCAATTTGATGATGTTATCGGTCGGATGTGGGCAGTTAAACAGTTGGAACAATTTAAAGAGGAACCCGAGGTAGAAAAGGCAGTTCTCAGGATTGCCAGGAATGATTCATTCTGGGCAGTAAGAAAAGCAGCTGTAGAAGTTATCGGTTCGTGGAAAAAAAGTCGTTTTATTCCTTTTCTTAAAGAAAAATGCCTGGATGTTCATTCTCAAGTAAGGGCTGCGGCTTTTAAATCTTTAAGTGAATTCAGGCAGCCAGAATTGGTTTCTTTTGTGAAAGAGCGGTTCCAGAAAGAAACCAGTTATCTAGCTCAGGCAGAAGCATTACGAGCTTTAGGAAAAATTGCGGGTTCTGGCCAGGTTGAATTTCTAAAAGAAGCCGCCAAGATGCCTTCTTATCGCGACGTGATTAGAAGAGCTGCTTTAGAGGCCCTTGAAGCCATCACCAAAAAAAATAAGTGATAATTCGGAAAAATCGGGGAAAACTAAAAAAACCGAAAAAAACGGGGATGAAATACGTATTTACCTGTTTTTGCTAGCCATTCTTTCCATGTTGATCTGGACACCCTTCGCTGTTTGCTCAATTATGTTTGCCGCTAATTAGGGAGAGAGCCTTATCTTTAGTTGACCATTTCTTGTCTATTTTCAGAACATGAAGTTTAGGCTTTAAATATTAATAGAAAAAAAGATAAAAAAAATTTATCCTAATAAGCAAAATATGCTGATTCTCAAGAATAGATAATAAAATAAGATTGAAATAAATAAAATATGTTAAAAACTTATAACTCTTTACTTGATCAAGAAAGTAAAAATCACCAAGGCCAAGTTGAGCCAGATTTAGTGCGCAAGCTTAGCCTTTTTTCAACCACTAACATCGTTATCGCCAACATGATTGGAGCTGGTATTTTTACAACTTCAGGCCTCCTGATCAAAGAGATTGGCCATCCTATTTTACTCATGGTTTTGTGGGTTGCTGGAGGCTTAATCGCTCTCTGCG
>Ga0190338_1000183_pt1 | contig 11170 bp, 18 predicted proteins | sample 4872041112_MG_FD_163434 | JGI IMG/M metagenome (GOLD analysis project Ga0190338, IMG submission 163434) | Hydrothermal vent sediment bacterial communities from Southern Trench, Guaymas Basin, Mexico - 4872-04-11-12_MG | ecosystem: Environmental > Aquatic > Marine > Hydrothermal vents > Sediment ... | reverse complement strand
ATATCGTAGGTGGCTGAGCCACCTTCATCCACAGCATGACCCTGAAAGAGTACTGCATCTATGATTGCACCTATGGGCGGGCTTCCGCTCGGCATGTCAATTTCCGTATCGGCATTTACGGCTCCTGGAGCAAACGCTACCTCAATCATACCTCATCACCCTTCCTCATCCTTTTCCTTCTTGGCGAGGTGCTTCTCAACAACCTTCTTGACCTCGGGAGTGACATCCTTTTTCACGGTGCCCCCTTTCTTATCCTTGGAAAAGATGTAAATGGAGCCTTCTGGAATCCTGTTTGGATCCTTTGGTACTCTGACTTTCATGCCGTTAACGTCAACGACGAACATGTGCCTGGTTTCTCCAACAACCTGGATGTTCATGATAAAACACCCCCGTCAAGCCCAGACGACGTAGATTCCCCTGGCAACCATGTCCAGAGCGTCAGCAGCGATTGTGGTACCAGCCTTGGCGTTTACGACTACACCGCCCTCTTCACCCTCCGATCCGAGAGTCTTGAATCCGACAGTGAACGTTTCTGTGAAGCCGTGACCGAAGATTCTTGGCAGCAGGTAGTACGTACCCCAATCCTTCGGCTTCTGCCTTGCCGGGTTCACGCCGTAGCTCCAGCCGAAGTCGAGTGTGCCCCACGGGTACATGCCCCTCTTCGGATGATAGTTTCCTTCGGTATCTTTGAAGCTCACCCTGTCCACGTTTGCGTTGTATCTCAGGCCGAGATGCGTGAAGATGTACAGCTTCGATTTTGTCTCCTCAGAGTACCAGTACAGCCCCTCGTTGTCGTCAACGTTTTCATCCCTCTCGCTCATGTAGTAGTCCTCAACAGTGCTGATTGCGTTTGCGTTGGAAGACCTCCTGAGGAACGTGAAGATCTTCGGGTTGTCCTGCTCCTTTCCGTTGGGCAACTTTGTCCAGTTCCTCGATGTAACTGGAATAGTCTTGTTGATCGGGTAGGTCTTCTTTCTGTAAGGCTCGACGTGGTTTGTCACGCCGAGCGAGATTCCCGCAGCGTCGATGTCCTCCTTCCTGTAGATGTACCCCCATACGAGGATCGTGAACTCCTGAGTAATGTTGCTTGTGCAGTAGAGAGTCATGTCAAACTTGTCCTCGAAGTGAGGACACAGGAACTCAAGCAGGTTGCCTGTGGCCTGTCCAGCCTTGAGCAGATCGGCGAGTGGTCTTCCAAAGACGAACATCGCCCTCCTGCCTTCAACCTTCTCTTTGATCGGACAGACGTTAACGTCCTTCTTGAACGGTATCCTCAGGTTGTTCTTCTCAATCTCCTTTCCATCGGGTGACAGCGTGAGATAACCGTCTCCGTCTGCATCGAGTGTGGTTGGATCTTCTGGCGGAATGATCTCTATTCCGAGGACTTCTGCAACTTCGTCATCTTCAATCTTCTTCTTCCAGTAGTAGTCCTTGTACTTGAACTCGACGCTCTCTCCCGCTGAAGCACCAGACGAGTAATTTATTCTCATCAACAGGGTCGGTTCATACGACTCCATTCTACACACCTCCTCTATCCTCTCCTAAACTAAACCTCAGATTCGAGATCTCCTGGAACGCTTGGCTTTGTCCCTCCGTATGTTGGTGATGGTGCTGGTGGTGTTGGTGGTGGTATTCTCTTTCGTCTCTCCTCTCTAATCTTCAAATCAAGCCTCCTCATACTATCCCTCCTCTTCTTCAGCTCCTCAGCCAGCCTTTATGCCCTCAGTTGGAAGGTCACTCGTATCAAGTCGAGTAGCTGTACAATCTCGGACAGGAAGATTCCTCCTGCAACATACTGCAGGAATTCCCACCCTGGTCTCCTTCCGTAGAAGTACGCTCCGAGAGCTGCTGGCACCAGAATCGCCGAGGTTGCTGCTGTGCTGTAAAGCATGTAGTTCTCTGGGTATCTCTCTTTGAAGAAGCCGTCGAAGACCGATTCTCCGACCATGTGCCCTAATGCACCAAGAAAAACTCCGAACCCTGCGGTTGCCAACTCCGCTGGGGCAAGTTCCTCTATCCTTCCGAATATCGATTGCGGCATACGACCACCTCTCTATCTCTCACTGTAAATGTAGAACTGGGATATATAAATATGTTTCCCACAAAGGGATGAGAGCCTTTTCAGACCAAAAAGAAAATAATTATAACCTGTCTGGACAACCTGGACAGTTCTCAACCAACTTAGCAGCAACAGAAAGTTAAATAGGAAGAATTTTTCGCTTTTCCTCGTACATGTAAAAGGTTTTGTCACCAAAGACTTCCATCGTTATTCTGATAATTTTACCCCTTTCTATGAGGATAAACAGAGGTACTTTCCCCATCCTCTCGACGTAGTCTCTGTCAAACCCTTTAGTCTCGAATATTTTAAAGCACAGCTCCTTCAGCTCCTCATCTGCGTACACTTCATCAGCCGTTACGGCATGGTCTCCGAACTTCTTCTTGAATTTCTCTGCAAATTCCTTCTCCAAAATATCGAGTTTTTTATTCCGTTCTTTTAATAGACGTTTAAAATCATCTATCTCTATTTTCATCACAATCCCATCCTGGTTCAACTCACTCATCCTCGGCCTTGAATTCCCTCGATTTCTCATCTTTCTCCAGAGCTTCGGCCAGTAGAAGTAGGGCGTTTGACAAACACCTGTTGCAGATATGACCTGCGTTGGCTGTATCTTCTATCCCTATAATGACTTCTAAGCTAACTTTAGTTCCAAGAATCTTTGCATACAATTTCGGCCTTCTCCCCGCTGATATATCAACGCCTTCATCAGCCAGCCTCTTACACACATCGCACTTATGTATAACTGCCATCTCATATCACCTTTTTAGTTCAATCCTCCTCTACATCATAATCGCAAGCGAGGTAATGCAGCACTGCCCTCCTCAACGCATCTTTCTTGTTGTTAGTGCCAGCTTTTTTCATCAGCTTTTCGAGCTCGGATTCAGTTAGAATCGTTTGTACGTAGATCATTCTCTCCATACTCCCCCTCCCTATCTTTACGCTGAGCTTCTTCAAACACATATTCTCTTATCTCTTTAGCTCTTTCAATCCAAGTCTCTAAAGCCTCCTGGTCTTCCAGCAGAGCTTGTTTAAATATTCCAACAAGCGTTTCCTTAGCTACTCCATGTATAATATTCAAAAAGACTTCTACAAACATCTCTGCAAGGATTTCTGCTTGCTCCTCTCTACTTTTTCCTTCTATCTGCATCAGCCTGCCAAAAAAACAAAGCACCTCTTAAAGAATCCATAGCCATCACTCTTGAGTTTCCTCTTCCATTCCTGGAAGCCCTCTCGACAAGACCTCTTCGAACTTGCCAGCCTTTATGAGGTTGGCAAACTCCTCTTTGCGTTTCCTCAATGTATTTAGCATACTAATGGCTGCGTCCCTCTTCTTCTTGTGAAAATCAAGCGTTCTCTCTTCTCTTACGAGCATCTCATCTATGTCAAGTAGCTGGCACATTTTAGCCTTTGAATCCTCCTCTTCCAGCAGTTTCTTCTTCCGAGTTTTGAGGTCGTCAATAGTTTCTAAGTCTCCTTTCACCCTTCTATCATAGTACTCAACATCTTGCTCAGTTTTGTAAATTAGATCTATGCACTTCCTGTACAATTCAAGGGCTTCCTCTATCTGGAGTACTTTGAAAAACAGCTCTCCAACCACCTTATCCACATCTTCGTTGTCGTCCACTGCCACTCTAAAACCGATTCTTTCGTTGTTGTACTCCCTCAAATTAAACAGTCTCGAATACTCAACTTCCTTCACTTCCACCTGGCACCACCACCTTTTTGTTTTACACCATTATAGTGGTGTAAGAGTTTATAAACTTTTCGAAAGTCTTTCGAATGTGTCCAGGCTGTCTAAGTTGTCCAGGTGGTTTATAACTTTTTTATTTTTTACTACACTTTCAGTCGAAGACCATTCCAGTGATAGAAAAGGGTCTGGACAACCTGGACACTAAAATAGTAAAAGAGTCCAAGCTGTCCAAGTATAAATTTAAAAGTTTAGTGACAAATAAAGAGACAAAAAAATACAAAAGTTACAAATCGCCTGGACAAACTGGACAACCTGGACACTTTTGGTTTGACAATATCTTGGGGGTCACATGATGACTGGATGAGTATCACAATGTTCCCATTGACAAAGCTTAACTCTGACTGTTCTGGGGTATACTGGATTTAAACGGAAAAAATGGGAATGTACTGTAGTTAAGGAAGTCTGAGTAAGCCTTATATATTATTATGTAAAGAAGTTGTCATGGCTCCACTTTTCGGGAAAAAAGAAGAGGAGGAAGAAATTGAAGAGACAGATGAGGAATACCAGTTTGAAGACATAGAAGTCAAGGTAAAATTCAGACCAAGTCCCAACCATGGTTGGAGGCTTGCTAAGGATGTCGAGCCACCTTTGGAGTTGGTCGAGGATCTCTTTTTTGGCGGTGAAGAAATCAGCAAAGAGGCAGAGGATGAGCTCAGAAGCTGGATTGCGGAGGAGTTGGGAGGGGGTCAGTGGAAAATAGAGTTGACAAAAGCTGGAAAAACGCTGAGGTCGAAGACAATCAATATAGATGACGTTGATATTATCTACGGGGTCAACAAGTGGATAGTTTACGTCAAAGGTGAGGAGAGCAATAAATGGTACAAGGCGGATGCTGAGTTTGCTCATCCACCGTCCACAGCGGAGATCATAGACCAGGTTGGCGGTGGAGGAAGAATAAGAATTGTCGGATACGATGAGAAGGGAAGGATAATGTCCTCAAAGATTGTCAACATCAATGTGCCACCTCCTGACTGGCTTTTGGAGAGGGAAGACAGCTTCGAAAAGAAGATGAAAGAAGCCTTCAAAAAGCAACTTGAGACACAGCAGGAGAAGTTGCTTTCTGCAATAACAGGAGACGGTGGACAGCAGTCATCAGGTATAGATAGAGTGATTGAAAAATTAGAACAGCTCGTTGAAGAGAAAAAACTCGAAAGCGTTCAGAGAATAATAGAAGCGTTGGAGAGGAGTGGTAAAAAGGAAGAGGAGAAGAAGAGTCTCAGTGAAACTCTGTTCATAGACCCGTACAAGGCAAAAGTCAAGAGCTTAACCCTACTGATTGAGAAATTTGCAGAAAAAGGGGATATAGAGACTGCACGCCAACTGCTTAATGAAATACCCGACGGTTCGAGTGCTCTGATTTCTCTTATGACGGCTGGGGCAAATCTGGCAAATGCAGTGGCCAACATGCTCGCAGGTGCAGGAAGCACGAATAAAGTACGTAGAAAGCTGGATAAAATGGTTGACGAGAGAATTAAGAAGAAGGAAGAGATGGAAAAAGAGGAGAAAAAGGAAGAAGAAGAGGTAGAAGAGAAGGCCGAGGAGAGTGAGAAAGAGGAAGTTACTGAGAGTGAGGTTGAAGAGACTACTGAAGAGGAAAAAAGAGTTTTAGTTGAAGAGAGAGAGTCTGAGGATGGGTGGGATATGAAGCTGGAGGTGGAAGAATGAGCGATTTTATAGATAGACTTAAAGGAATGTTTAACATAGATTCTGAGTCATTAGCAAGGGTCTTTAAACTCGTCAAGCAAATCGGTATCTACGAATCTGTAAAAGTTCTGATGAAACAACCGTTCTTTAGAAATGCTGTAAAGAGTAAGCTTGAGGAACTGCACACGGCACTCGTGAACAAGTACAACATAACCTCAGAGAGTATAATTCACGTTGAGGAAGGAGATAAAGTAAAAGTCGTCGCTGAGCTGGAGATTGCTGACCCAGAATTGAGAAAGGAATTCCAAGATAGGCTCAGGGATTTAGTCAGAAACATCTTTGGAGGGGAATACGGCCTCGTACCAGAATTTGTCAAAGAGTTCGAGATAGAGAGCATAAGCTGTAAGGAGAGAGGAGATAAGGTCTTTGTCTATGTTGTTGGTGGTAAGAAGCTTATAGAGTTGTTAAAGGTAGGAGGTGTTGAAAATGTCGGAGAAGAAGAAGGTTAAGGTGGTAGATGTGAAAGGGGCTGAGAAAAATAAGAATGAGGAAAGGAAGAGAGACACGTTCGAGATTGCACCAGTAGAGGATATTGAGAAGATGACCATTGCAGAGGCGATAAGCAAAGGCGTTCTGCCTACACCGATAGAGATGGCCAGGAGTACAGAAGAGGTAACGGAGTTTGGAAGGCAGAGTGGAGTATTATACGGGTCTGCCTTGGCAAGCCTATATTCTGCCTTCACAAGAAGGGATCTTCCGTTCAACGTAAGGTTGGCCAAGGGTGTGAGAGGTGCAGCGTTCTTAATGGGTTTGTTAATCTCCGCTGCTGATACGTTTGAGCAGGTGAGAAACATCGAGGAGAGCGTAGTCATAAAGAAGGAGAGAGCAACAAGGCCAGAGAACGAGCAGGTAGAAAAGCTACTTGAAGAGCTTGAGAGATTGAAAAGGGAGAATGAAGAACTGAAGAAGGGAAAGAAGTAAAACTTTCTTTTTTTATTTTTGGAGGGAGAAAATGTATATCGGAATAGATTTGGGTACTACAAGTAGCGAAGCTTGCTGGATCAACGATAAGGGAGAACCTGTGATTATACCAGCCAAAGAGGGGGCCACTGGCGGCAAGAACTTTCCGAGCGTAGTCGCATTCAAGGATGAGAAGGTGTACGTCGGGTTGCAGGCTAAGAGGTTGCCTGTGAGCGACAAAATAACTGCATTCAAGAGGTATATGGGTACAAGCTGGAAATACCACTCTGAGACGCTCAACAAAGATTTTACTCCTCAAGAGCTTTCTGCACTCGTTTTGAAAAAGATAAAAGAAGATTCGGAGGTTTTTCTCAACAGTGAAATTACTGGAGCTGTTATAACAGTACCAGCATACTTTGACGATAACCAGAGGCAGGCAACTAAGGATGCGGCAAGGATTGCTGGGATTGAGTGCAAACGAATCATAAACGAGCCGACCGCTGCCTGTATTGCATACGGGCTTGGGAAAGAGGTAAAAGCAAAGATAGCGGTGCTCGACCTCGGTGGTGGAACTTTCGACGTGTCGATTTTATCGGTTGATAAAGGCACATTCCAGGTTCTCTCGACTTCAGGAGATACACAACTCGGTGGGAGAGATATGGACGAAGCATTGTTCCGTTACTTGATAAAAGAAAAGCTCGACCCCAAGCTTGAGATTGCTGTATGGGACGCTGTAGAGAGAGCCAAAATGGACTTGAGCTCATCTGATTCTACATACATTTTCGTTCCTGGAGTTGTTGAGGCCGAGATTACAAGGGAGCTTTTCGAAGAGCTCATAGAGCCAATCCTTAAAAGGCTTGAAAAACCGATAGAGCAGGCGTTGAGCGACGCTGGCCTTGAAGCAAGGGACATAGACAAGGTGGTGCTTATCGGAGGGGGTACTAAGGTTCCAGCAGTCAGAAAGAGATTTGCCGGCATATTCGGAGAGGAAAAGATTGTTGGGGGGGTAGACCCTATGAGGGGCGTGGCGGTAGGTGCAGGGATTGTTGCAGCGGTTCTCGAAAACCGCTGGAAAGGTGAAGCTCCACTTTTAATCGACGTGATTCCTCTCAGCCTGGGAGTCGAGATTAAGGGAGGATTGATGAGCAAGCTAATCGAAAGGAATACACCAATACCATGCAGAGCTACGAAAACCTTCACAACAACTCAGGACTTCCAGGAAAGAGTTGCCATAAGAGTGTACCAGGGAGAAAGGGAGTTTGTGAAGGACAACATCTATCTGGGGGAGCTAATCCTCGACGGAATACTCCCTGCACCTGCTGGAGTCCCAAAGATAGACGTGATGTTCGAGGTTGATGAAAACGGTGTAATCAACGTAGAAGCAGTCGACAGAGGGACTAACAAAAAGAGAAAGATTACCATCCAGGCACCGCATAGGCTTACAGAAGAAGAGATAAAGAGGATGCTAAAGGAAGCTGAAAAGTTCCATGAAGCCGACAAAGAAAAGAGGAGAGAGATTGAGCTGAGAGAGAAAGCAGAGCACATGCTCAACGCTGTTGAGAGCTTACCTGATGAATACAGAAAAGAAGTTGTTGAGGATGTGGAGAGAGTCAATAGTGCTAAGAACGTCAAGGAGTTAGAGGAGAGTATCGGCAGGTTGGAGAAGAAGCTTACGGAGATAGCGAAGAGGATTTATGGTAAAGGTGGAGAGAAAAATGTCTGAGCACAAACACTCAACGAGAATGTTTAGCATAGTGACTGAGACGTGGAATCCCGTTACAGGTTGCTTGCACCACTGTAAATACTGCTGGGCGAGAAGATTTGCTGAAACAAGACTGAAAAACACTAAAAGATACAGCCAGGGATTCGTTCCGAGACTGAACAGAGAGGAGTTAAAGAAAAAGTTCAAAGGAGGAGTGGTATTCGTTAGTGACATGGGAGACCTCTTCGGGGAATTTATTCCAGATGAGTGGATCGAAATGGTGATAAGGCACGTGAAAAAGTTCCCAAATACATTTTTCCTGTTTTTAACCAAGAACCCTTCCAGGTACCACAATTTCGATTTTCCAGAGAACGCAATTTTAGGTGCCACAGTGGAAACTGACAGAGATGAAGTATACGATGGTATTTCAAAAGCTCCAGCACCGAGCGAAAGAATCAAAGCTATGACTGAACTTGATTGGAATCGCAAATTCTTATCTGTGGAGCCGATACTTGACTTCTCACCAATGTTCTGGAGAGAAATCGAAAAAATGAATCCTTTTTTGGTTTACGTGGGTTATGACAACTACAACAACAAACTACCAGAGCCACCTATCGAGAAGACACGCTCGTTGATTAAAAGGATGAGGGATGATGGTTTTACAGTAATTGAGAAGAGTATGAGAAGGGAGGGATGAGATGGAACTGCTGACAATGGTCCTAATCAACGTACTCGGATTTCTAATTGGTGGAATACTGATGATCGTAATTGGGGCAGTGAGTGTAAAATTTTTCACGAGGAGGATTATCAGGGAAGCCATAAGTGATGAGACAAAAGAAAAGATTGCTGAATGGTTCGAGGATGTGTTGAAAAACGGTGTGAGTGAAGCTCTGAAGGACGAAGACGTCCGAAAGATTATCCTTGAAATCCTTGAGGTGGGCGAGAAGAAGCTTAAGGGGGAAAATGAGGAGGGGTGAGAATATGCCCAGATATAAATGTCCTGATTGTGGAGGGGAATTTGACGAACCTGCTGTAGTGCATCACATTACCGAAGACGATGGGAGAACTACAGCCCCAACACATATAGTAGGATCACCAGTCTATAAATGCCCGTTTTGTGGAAGAATTATGGTAGGATTATGACTGAGAGAGCCGTATTAATTAGAAAGAGGAACAAACATCTTGAAGTGGCAGTTATAGATGACACGATTGAAGTTCAAAAAGTACCACTCAGCTATGATTTAAATCAACTTAAAGAATTATTTTAGTTGATTCTGCAGGCCCCCAGTCCTTACAAACATAATTAGGATGTTTATAAATTGGATTTTTTGATTTCATACACTTTCCACTGAACTCGGTCTCTCCCTTCCACCATTTACATGTCATACAACGCCTTTCAGGAGTTCCTTTTTCGATCTTCTTTAGCAACCGACTTATTGTGCTCATAAGACCACCTCCGTGCGAAAACCTCGCATTTTAAGGCGGGGAGGAAGCTACTCTACGAGCTCAAGAATTAGCCTTTTCCCATCACTTTTTATAATCACTTCATTTCCGAAATTCCACCCGTTAGCCTCACAAAAGTCAGAAGGTAGGGTAATCATTCTGCTGTGACCGCCCTGCCTCACTATTTTCCTTTTGCCGATTACGATTTCACCCATAATTTTACTTGGTTGCCAGAATATAAAGTTTTTCGAAAGGATTATATAAACATAGTAGTTAAGAATAGATATGATCCTTGATGTGTGTCCAGGTTGTCCAAGCTGTCCAGACCCCCGCTTATACTGTAGTGAAATTTTGAGTTTTGGTATAGTAAAAATAAAAAGGTTATAAACCACCTGGACAACCTGGACTACCTGGACACCTCATTAGCCGAGGTGATAGTGTGATGGGTGGGAGCACAATGACAGTTGAACAAGTCGCAAATTCAACGGTAAAGTACATTACAGAACTTTTTGAGGTAGACAAGCAAGAATATCTGCAACATATTTTAGACCTTGAACTCTGTGAGGAAGAGGAAGAGCTCAGCCAGGAAGATAAAGAATTACTCGAAAGACATAGAATATCTGAAGACCCGATGCTGCCAGAATGGATGAGAGAAGCTGTACTGATTGGTTGTGTTTATGACTGGCGGGAAAGGCAATGGGGTATAGGCAACGTTCCAAAGGTGGTTGAGGAAGGGGAAAGTCGTCTAAAAATTAAATATGACCTGCTCACAGAATGGGTGTTAAAACGTTTCTGCGTCGTCACGTTCAATCAGATACTTTTTATCTACTCGCACCAGATGTATGTGGAAAACAAAGGTGAGATTGAGAAGGAAATTACAAACATTCTGAAGAAAAACGGCATTTCTGATGAAAGGCAGATAAGAGGGATTGTCAACGAAGTCGTGACGAGAGTGATGTATTTATCATCTCAGAGAGAGTATCCATTTAACAAGCTCGGTGCAGAGTTCATTCCTCTCAAGAACGGCATCTTATGGAGAGGGAAGGAGTACCGACTTCTCCCTCACAGCCCGTGTTTTCTCTACACATACAGACTTCCAGTGAAGTTCGACCCAAATGCTGAGTGTCCTAAAATAGATAAATTCCTCAGTGAAATTGTTGAGCCAGATAACGTGGATATTCTGTATGAAATACCTGCATCCTGCCTTCTTCAGAGCTCAGAGTACCATGAAGCGTATATGCTTGTGGGAGGAGGGGGCAATGGCAAATCTACATTTCTCAAACTCGTAGAGGCCCTTCTTGGGAAGGAGAATGTAAGTTCGGTAAGCCTTCAGGAGCTGTGTGAAAGTCGGTTTAAAGTTGCGGCTCTTGTAGGGAAGCTGGCAAACATCTACGCAGACATTCCAAGAAAGCCAGTTAAGTACTTTGAGAAGTTCAAGATGATTACAGGGGGAGATGGAGTTACTGTAGAGAGAAAGTACAAAGATCCGTTTAAGTTCAGAAATACGGCAAGGCTGATTTTCGCAGCGAATGAACTGCCGACGGTCACGGAAGATACTTACGCATTTTGGCGTAGATGGATTTTGATTGAGTTTCCTAACACTTTCCCCCCC
>Ga0190338_1000181_pt1 | contig 11234 bp, 7 predicted proteins | sample 4872041112_MG_FD_163434 | JGI IMG/M metagenome (GOLD analysis project Ga0190338, IMG submission 163434) | Hydrothermal vent sediment bacterial communities from Southern Trench, Guaymas Basin, Mexico - 4872-04-11-12_MG | ecosystem: Environmental > Aquatic > Marine > Hydrothermal vents > Sediment ... | reverse complement strand
GGAAGCCATTCCCAAATTTGAGGAGTTTTTGTCAAAAAATCCAACACTTTTCCACGTTCATATAAATTTAGGTAATTGTTATCGAGAATTGGGTGATTATGAGCAGGCCTTGAAACATTATCAAATTGTCTTAGATAAGGTCAAAGAAACCAGCGGCAGTTACGAAGGAAGTGAAGTAGCCGCCCGGGCTCTGGCTAGTATGGGCCATGTTTATATCAAACAAGGCGATCTGACTAAGGCGAGGGAATATTTAAAACAGGCCGTTGATATCTTTCCTCAAGATGAGACCTTAGCTTTTAATGTGGCTGAGATTTATTTTAAAGAGCGGCAAATCGATGAGGCCATTAAGTATTACCAGTTGGCGATTAAAATTAAGCCCGATTGGGCTCCGCCTTACCGACAGCTTGGTTATGCTTATTTAAATAAAGGTGATTATCGTCCAGCAGTGGAGAATTTGAAAAAATTTATCGAATTGGCTCCTGACGACCCTCAAGCGGAAACTATTCGCAACTTAATTCCTAAATTGGAAGAACTTATAAAAAAATAGAAAGTTAACCCTAGAGAAATATTAATATTTAAGTCTTTCGAAGAAGAAAAGTTAGCTTTTTTCAGTTTTAGATTACTTTAAAGAAACAGTCAGAAGTTTGCGCAATCGCTTGCCTCTTACTTTGTCAGTAACACTGATGTAAATAAAATGACTCTTTGGAGGCAGATCAAGAGACCAGGTTCGGTGAATGGTTAATTGATTAGTAATATTACTTTTTAATCGTTCCCAAGGCAGGGAGTCTCGGATTTCTTCTTCTTGGCGAGTGATGATATTTTTTTCTTTATCCCTGATCTCTACGGCCACTGAGAGGTCATAAATATATTTTTCTCCTTCTTTTTTGTAATCCAAGCGGGCGAAAGGAATGTCGACTTTGACTTGAGCTAAAGGTCCTTCTGGGGAGGAAGTAACTTCAGCGGCCACATTATAGTCGAAGATAGCCAGATCCGCTGCCCGTCTTTCATCCATAGCGATTTCACCGATCCATTGATACTTGGCCAAGTTGGGTGGATCCCATTCCGGAGAAACCATGGAAAAGGGAGTTATTTCCAGTTTGGTTTGCAATTTGTAATCACCTGTTCCGTAATAGTCGACAAAGACGAGACGGAGTGGTCCGGCGAAATATTCGGGATAATTATCATAAACCCATATTTCAGTGGCCCGCTCAGTAATTGTGCCAGTTTCCAGCGGATTGGCCTTCACAAATTTGTTCTGTTCATAAGGCACATCACCCATTGACTTACTGATAACGTTGGTGGGGGGGCCGAGTAGGATATAGATTCTTCCCCGATCAGTGCGCCAGCCAGGTTTACCTACTTTGAAGGCTTTATCAGCAATAGCCAGACGGGTATAAAAAGTTTGCCGAAATTCGTTAATTGGAGTGGAAGGATCCGGGTCCCGGCGGGCCCAGAAATCACGAATGAATTCGCCTCTATCTTCCGGTGGCATTTCCCGGAAAATCTTTTCCTCGACAGGCATGATGATATAGCTGACATAATCGAGGAATTTTTGACTCAGGGGATCAAGTTGTAACTTTTTAGGCTGGGAGGAAGCGCAGGCAATAGTCCCTAGACTCCAGGCAGCCAGAACCACAAAAATACTCCATCTTCTTGTTTTTTTCATTTTAGCCTCCCCTTAAATTATAAATATTTCTTCGGGAAATGGCTAATCTCAGGCGACTGGGTTGATTTTTTGAGCAGATTTTTAATCCGGAGCCCCCTCTTTCCCTGCGAAAGGGGCAAATAAAAAAAGGGGCTCGTCAGAGCCCCCTTTTGGTTACCTCTAGCTTAGAAGGTGAACCGCAGACTGACTTTGACCACCCGGTTACCAAAAGCACCGGTGACTGCGCCGTAATTACCGAAACGTTCGAAAGTGGGGTTGTTGGGGTCAGTGTAATCGATATAACCACCAGGATTGGAGGAGATGGAATAGCCGCTGCGGCCCAAAGCGTTAAGGACATCCACATATCCGCCAATAGTGAGGTTTTCGCCCAACCGGAAGCGTTTTTCCAGCCGGAGGTCAAGGGTAGTCACTGGAGCATTTCTTCTGCTGCCGATGGGTTCGGTGCGCACGGAGTAGGTATCACCCGGATATTTGTAGATGGGATCTTCAGGAATATAAACCGTCACCGTTCTGGCCCAGGGAGAACCGGACATGTGGCAGAAATAACCGCTTAAAACAAAGTCGTAAGGCAGAATGACGGTACTCTGAATCTTGATGTTGATCGGGCGGTCATAGTCAAGTCGGCCGTCAGAGTAAACGAAGGAATTGGGTGTGTCGAAGTTGCTGGAAGCACCGTAAGAGGAACCGTAACTATCGCCGATATTCCCGGTGGCTTTTGACCAAACGATGGAACCCAGTAACTGCCAGCGGTTGGACATCCTTTTATTGACGATCAGCTGGAGGGCCACATACTTTCGGTAGCCTTCTTTGACGTTCATCAGGTAATAATGCATGGCCGGAGCATTGGCCAGCTCAGCATAGAGATAGGAAGTCTTATCATCGCTGGTGCCGAAGATGCCGTCATCACCGGGGTCGGTGAATTCAAATTTCTTCCAGTAAGGACTGTCGGGTGAATAGCCCTTCCAGGCTTCGTCTTTACCCAGGCCATAGTCATTGACGTCTTCAAAAATCCGCTGTTTCTTTTTGTACATGAAGTTGAGGGTGACGCTCAGGTCCTTCATGACCTCCCGTTCAATACCAATGGTGATTTCGTCGGTGTAAGGAGCCTTAGCGTTAGTGTCCAACTCATCTTCCAACTTGAAGGTTGTGGGGTCTGGAGGCAAGTAACGTAAGGTGTAACGATCGGTGGGATCGGGGATCTGGTTGTAGTTGTCGTCATACCAGAACCCACCGCCGGTGGTGGGATAATTGGGATTGGCCAGAGAGTAGTACTGGATCATCAAGTATTCGTAATAGCGTGAATAGGAACCTTTAAGAGCCGTCTTGCCGTCGCCAAAGAGGTCATAGGTGAAACCCAAACGAGGGGAGATATTGGTCCAGGTCAAGCACTTAAATTCAGGTAGGTCGTATTCGCCGAATTGAGGGCCACCAATTATGGCCAGGATACCGTATGGGTCAGCGGTAGCGCCTTTGTGCTGGGGGGAATTTACCGGAACTGGTGTCGAAAACGAGCACCGAGATTGAGAGTTAAACGGTCTTTAATGGTGACACTGTCCTGGATGAATGTTCCAAACCGGGTCATTGTGTTTTCTTGCACAGAGCTGCCTTCTTCAGGACCGCAGATGTAAGCGTAGAGACGGGTTCGGTTAGGAGAAGTTGAAGTGGGATAAGCATAGATGCTGCCTTTGCAATAATAGATGTAATAGGGATTTTGCCGCCACCAATCCCAGTTACCGCTGGTAGCTTCGTATTCAATACCGAATTTGATCTCGTGGGAGGCACCCAGAAAGTTATCCTGGAAGAGGGTCGCGGTGATTGAGGGATTGAATCGTTTTCTTAAGTACGTTTCTTCAAAACGAAGATTGGTTGCGGTAGATTCCCCAATAACGGTCATAGTTCCGGGGAGCGTCCTTAATAGCGTATTCACTGTAAGGTATGGGGAACCAGCGCCGAATGAAGCCCAGACGGAAGTCCATAAAGAAATTCTGGTTGATGACCCAGTTTAACTGAGCGGAGAAGGTATGACCGGTTTCACCATCCCACTTAGTGGTGGCCGTTTTGTCCAGATAATTCTGAATACGGTTGGTGTAGAAATCTTCAGTAATAGTGGTCAAGTTGTAGGTGGTCATCAACCGCAGGTTGGAAGCCAGCTGGAAAGTTAATTTGCCAAAGAAATTGCCTTCCTTGTGGGGAGCTGTGTCCAGAGTATAGACTCGTTTTCCTTGGGCAATGGTATCATCCCAAATGACATGGTTGAAATCTCTTTCCCAGGTGAAGAAACGACCATTGGTGAAGAACCAGATGCGATCTTTAATGATGGGACCACCTACATAAAGGGAGAAGTCTTTCCAAGAGTTCCAGCCGGTAGGTTTGGTTAAGCCAACTGCCTTGAGGTCTTCTTCACTCAGAAGACTCACTTGCATGTCCTTGTTGTAGAATTCGACTGTAGCTCCGCCATGAAATTCGTTTCCGCCTGATTTGGTGACAATGTTGATGAATCCTCCATCAGCAATACCCACACTGGCCGGATGACCGGAGAGACCGAACTCCACTTCTTCGTAAACGTCGATGTTAATGTTGGTCATGGGGTACATGACCACGGGGTCATTAATGGTCACGCCGTCGACTGCATACTGGTTGCCTCGGACGGTTGAACCGGAAATAAAAGAAGTTCGGCGGTAACTCACACCTTCGGAGACTGAACCTGGAATAGAGTTCAACACATCGTACAGGTCCCGCGCCATAGGAACATTGTAAATAAAATCTTTAGAATAGTTGACCGTGGTTTTAGAGGATTTGACATCAACTACCGGTGATTCAGCCACCACCGTTACCTCTTCCTCCAAAGCACTCATTTCCATTTGGATGCTCACCGTCGTAGTTTTGCCGACACTGACTTTTAAACCTTTGCGAATAACTGTTTTGAAACCTGAAAGTTCGAAGGTGAGCTGGTAATCAGAGCCCGGAAGCAATGAGGGAAAACGGAATAAACCGCTTTGGGTAGTGACAAAAGACATTTTACCTTGGAGTGCTGGGCCTTGAACAATGACTGTCACTCCTGGAAGTGGATTGCCCTCACTATCCACGACTTTACCATTAATCTAACCAGTTAGTTTTCCCTGAGCTCCCAGGAAAGAGACAAGGCCCAAGCAGAGAAAGAGAACCGCAGAGAATTAATTAATTTCCCTCTCCACTTTCCTCCTTTTAAGTTTTTGTGATTTTTTCCTTGAGCGACGTGACCGCTTCAAGGAAAGCCCTAAAATACCTTGAGTTTAACTTATCTTTACAGTTTGCTTTCCCTGATTATCACCCCCTTCATTTGATAACTCCTCGTTCTTTGACATAGCAATATTCGTGCCAGAAATAGTGTTTTTCTTCTCTTGAAATATTATTGGGGAAAGCACTCTTTTTTTCCTTCTACCGCTCATTATATTTGAGCCTTGTTGAATTCAAAATTTTGATTTTTTTCCGAATAATTGCACTCAATTTTTTTAGGAAGAGAACAGAACGAGGGGAAATTTTCCCCCTCGTTCTGTGTTGGCTGCTGAGCTGGTTTAGAAAGTAAACCGGATTCCTAGCCGGATAGAACGGACACCATAGACACTGGAAACAGTTCCATAAAGTTCGTCCAGTTCCACTTCAGGAGGAGTTTTGTAAGGCCAAATATACGGATTGGGATTCTGGTAGATATTGACTCCACTGCGACCACCAACATTGAAGATATCGACATAGAAGTTGAGCTTACCGATATCACCCAGACGGAAGCTCTTCTCAATTCGGAGATCCAAATTAGTATAAGGCGCATTGCGGCGAGAGCCCAGTGGTTCAGCGTTAACACTGACATAGCTTTGTTGGACAGGAAGGTCTGAGGGAAAATAAACTCGGGAGATTGTCCTGGTCCAAGGAGAACCGGAACGGTGCTGGAAGTAAGCGCTGAGGATGAAGTCATAGGGCAGAATGACTGTACCCATTAATCTGATTTGCAGTGGTCGGTCGAAAGACACCCGGCCGTAAGAGTTAATTAAGGTATTGGGATTATCAAAGAGTCCGCTTTCTCCTTCAGTAGCTCCGTAAGAAGGTTGAGCGTTCCCTTTAAATTCACTGTAAAGAATGGAACCTTTCAATTGCCAGTTATTGGACATGCGTTTGTCAAAAGTCAGAATAAGCGCCCAATATTTCCGTTTGGCTTCCGGTGGATTGAGACCCATCCAGGTAGGAGCGGGTCGGTCTTCTCTCAAGCCATAAACCGTCATCTGCTGGTCATCGGCAGTGCCGTAAACACAATCATAGCCGGGTTCGGTGAAAGTATAAGGAATCCAAATGAGACCCTTTTCATCAGTGGCTGTGGGATCATAACCGTTATTCAAGTCAGTATCTTCGACGATGTTCTTGTTAATTTTGTAAACGAATTGCAAACCGAGTTTGAAGTCTCGGACTAGCTCATGCTCAATGCCGGTCAGAAATTCGTGCATATAAGGAGCCTTGAGGTTGTCCACATAATAGGTGTATTCAGGATCTTGAGTAGGATAAGAGGTAATTTTATAACGATCCACCCCAGGAAGGTCCATCAATTTATTACCATTAAGGTCGTACCAGTAATAGCTGATGGAGCCAGCGCCGAAGATCTGAGCTCCATTGTATTTGGCGGACCAAACAGGTTCATAGTAGCGGGCAAAGGAGGCCTTGAGGGCTGTTTTACCGTCTCCGAAGAGGTCGTAAACAATGCCGATTCGAGGAGAAAGAGTTAGGAATTCGACTACTTTCTTATAGGGGGTGGTCAGTTCATCAAAGGGAGAAATGGGTCCGATTTCCTGGTGCCATTGGTCGATTAAAGCTTCTAACAGCTCATTTGTGCCTAAAGCTGGGTTTTGTAAAGGGGCCGGATAGTCATAGCGGAGTTCGGGCCGATGTTGTTCGGGTTCGTACTGATAAGAATAGTCCAGCCGCAGGCCAAGGTTAAGGGCCAAACGGCCGGTGTCGATGCTGTCCTGCACATAACCGGAGAAACGGCGGACATGGTCTTGGACATCCCACATGCCTTTAGCGGGCGGGCAATAGCGAATGCGGAGACGGCCTCGTTTTCCAGAAGTGGAATAGTAATAGGGATTCCCGGCCACGTAATCTCGCCAGTAAGAATACCAGGGATTTTCACGATACCAATCGCGGTGGTATTCCGATTGTTCAAACTCAAAGCCTGCTTTCATCTCATGGCTCGAGCCAAGAAAATCATCCTCGAAATGAGTGATCGAGGCCGAGGCCAACATTTTTTTGCGGATGTATTCGTCATCGTAGAAAAGACGTCCCCAATAAACACGAGTGCTCCGGTCATAATAAGTATATTTGCCCTCTGTTCCGGGACGGTGGTTTAAAGGAAAATAGCGATGGATATAGGTGCCGCGAACATCAAGAAAAGTGTTCTGATTGATGACCCAGTTCAATTGGTGAGTTGTAGTGTAGGTGTTTTCATGATTCCAGATATCCACCACATCCGAAGGATAAGCAGAGCCAATTCCGTTGGTGTAATAGGGCTCATAGATGTGATTATAGTGGAGCATACCCATGTACTTGATGGCGTTAGTTACCTGGAAGGTTAGCTTGGCAAAACCCATCCATTCTTCGTGGCGAAGGTCATAATGTTCGCTCGGAATTCCTAGTTTGGCTAATCTGTTTTCAGGTGTATATGGATTTTCCTTATCCCAGACAAGGCGGCGACCATTGAGGAAGAACCAAACACGGTCGACTAATATTGGACCACCAAGATTGAGAGACGCGTCATAATAACCAGTATATTTTTCAGGCTCAAAGACATTGAGAGCTTGGATGTCCTCCATAGTGATCAAGTTTTCAGATAAAGCATCACTGGTATAATACCCGGTAAACCCCCCTGTAAACTTGTTTCCTCCACTCTTAGTAACGATGTTGATGTAGGCGGAATCAGTTTGACCGACTTCAGCGGGCAGCGAACCGACACCAAATTCGATTTCTTCATAAACATCGACGTTAATGTTGGCCATGGAGTAAAAGGTGGCCGGGTCATTCATCGGCACCCCGTCTAAAGCATAGAGAGCACTGCGGACTGTTCCACCTAGAATGGAGCTTGTTCGGCGATATTCCGCTCCGTCGGCAATAGCCCCAGGGATTGAGTTTTGGATATCATAGAGGTCACGGTTCATAGGAATACTGGAAATAAATTCGGCACTGTAGTTAATGCTGGCTTTAGATGACTTAACGTCAACTACAGGAGATTCGGCCACAACTTCAACTTCCTCTTCGATAGCCGACATAGCCATTTCGATTTTGACTTCGGTGGTTTGTCCGACGCGGACGATAAGTCCCTTCCGGACGATGGTCTTAAAACCGGGCATCTCCACTCTTACCTGATATTCACCGGGTGAAAGTGCTGGAAAACGGAAACGACCTGCTTCAGAGGTGATATAAGTTCTTTGGCCCATAAGCCCGGTTCCGGTTAAAGTAACTGTAGCTCCGGGCAAGGGATTACCTTCCTCATCAACGACCAAGCCATAGATTGTTCCTGTCTGTCGGCCTTGAGCGTAGCTAATGGCAGCTAAGCTAAAAATAAAGGCCAAGATGAGGATGGTTTGTAAAGGTTTCTTCATTACTTCCTCCTTTGATTAAGTAAATTTTTTTTAAAATTTTGACCACGATTAAATCTGTTAATAGATTGAAGAATAACTTTATTCTCACCTCCTTTCTTAAAGTTGATTTTATTGTGGTAAGAAGAAATATTGTTTACTTGGTTAAAAGGTAGTTGGGATGAGGTTGATTTCCTACCTCCCCACCCAGGCCTGTATATGATATACATTTTGTGTTTTTAAATAGCAAATTATATGCCAAATTGCAATAAAAATTTTCATTATTTTTAAGGGAAAAAGACAATTTTGAGCTGTGAGAAAGAAGGATAATATTCATCTATTTGGATTTTATCCAAAATTTTGGATATAAGGACCTTTTTCTTGGCTAATAAAGAGGGGTGATTATTTAGGCCGATGAAAATGAGCGCTGGCCCAAAGAGCAGCTCCAATAAATCCCGCTTGATTTCCTAGAAGAGCTGATTCCAAGCGACATTGGCTGTAAGGAAGTAAATATGACCGTTTTTTTAATTCCTGGAGGGTCGGTTGTAAAAGGAGATCGCCGGCTTTCATGACTCCCCCGCCTAGGATTATTTTTTCTGGGTCAAGGAGATTAATGGCTGAAGCCAGACCTATCCCCAGATAATAGCCAGCTTGGTGGAAGGCTTTCTTGGCCGCCTTGTCTCCAGATTTAGCCCGGCGATAAACCTCTTCCGAAGTCAAAGATTCAGTGGAACCACTGAAGTGCTGGTAGTTCCGGACGATTTTTTCGCTAGAAACTTCTGTTTCCAGACAACCCCGACTACCACATTTACAGGGGTCGCCTTCAGGATTAACAATGACATGGCCTAGTTCGCCAGCAAAACCATTAACTCCTTCCCAGAGGCGCCCTTCAAGGATTATTCCCGAACCCACTCCCGTGCCAATGGTTAAGAGAATCATACTTTTTAACCCCTGGCCGGCACCTACACAGAATTCGCCAAAAGCGGCCATATTGGCATCGTTGTGTATGGTAAAGGGGACTTCCACTAGCTGGGAGAAAAGGGGTTCGAGAGGTACGCCATTGAGCTCAGGATAATTGGGGGAGCGATGGATCATTTTTGACCGGCGGTTGAAAATTCCAGGCAGTCCAAAGCCTATGCTCAAAATAGGTTGGGTAGCTTTCTCTTTTAAGATCTTCCAGATATGTTTGATTTCCTCCAGAAGTTGGTGAAGGTCAGGAGGAGTTGGCGAAGAATGGGCGAAGAGAACCTCTCCTCGGTCATTCACTAGACCGAATTTTAAGTTCGTTCCTCCCATATCGATACCAGCATATATCTTCATCTCAAATTTTCTCTCCTATAACTGCGTAGTTGAGAGGGGAATAAAGAAGTTTATTTAATTTGTCCACATTTCGGTTAAATATTTCACTAATTTCAGAGCGGGCCGCAAGTGATTCCAGCTGTTCTGTTTGAGGCGGTTCTCCATAAATAAGCCGAGTCTGAGCAAAGCCGTGGGTTTCAAAAAGAAATTGGAGGGCTAAAGGGTGGATCGGTTGAGTATGAGAAAGATCCAGAAAATAGACCTGAACTAGCGCGAAGACAGAAGTAGGGTTAACCGTTTCCAGAATCAAGCGGCCTCCCGGAGCTAATTTAAAATAGGCCAGTTGAATTAATTGTTCTAAATAGGAAGGAGGCAGATGTTCAATAACCTGGGAGGAAAAAATACCGCCGAGTGACTCATCTGGTTGAGCCATTAACCAAGTCAAGAGGTCCTCCTGGTGGCAAATTAAACCTTTCTCCCGACAATATTCCACCATTTCCTGATTAGAATCTACTCCCTCGGCCTCCAGACCCTTTTCTCGAAGAAGTTCGAGGAATTCACCTCGACCACAGCCTAAGTCAATTATTTTTCCCTTCGGGAAGAGGTCAACATAAGGGGCGAGTTGTTGTTTCACTTGAGCTTCGTCTCCCCGGAATCGATTTTCAAAACTGGCATAAGTTGCATCCTTTAGAGAATCCAGAATTTGCCTGCTGAGCTGCTGAGGAATCTCTTTTTGCTCTCGAAGAAGTTGGATTAAATTGTCAAGTTTATCTCTTAAAAAATACAATTTTTTGACTAGCATTCGGGCATCTTGAGCTTCCACAGCCAATTTTTCTACCCGCCATTCAAGGGATTTAAAAATCATCCCGACATGATTACTACTCAGAGCATCCCATTCTCTATCTTTGGCTTCGACCAATTGGTGAAAAACAGAGAATAGTTTTTCTAGGTGGGAAACAATCAGACTAATTTGTTTATGTTGATGCTCGATTATTTGCTGAGTTCTTCGCCAATTCTGGAGGAGCGTAGAGAGAAGTTGATCCTCAAATTTATGTTTTTTCCCTAACCAAGATTTTTTGGATGGTCTTTCAGGAAAGGCCAGGAATTCTTCTTGAGCCTTTTGCCTTTCACCTTCAGGAAAAGAAGGAGTTAGCTCTTTTAATTTTTGTAGGAGAAGGTTAAATTCTTTTTCGAGTTCTTGTCTTTTATAAGTTAAGGATTCAATCTTCCGGCGCATTAATCCTGAGGTGGGTTGGGCTTATTTTTCTCTTTTTTTTCTTTTTCTTTCGATTCTTCTTGACCACTTAACGACTTTCGAAAATTTCTGATTCCTTCTCCTAAGGAACGGCCTAATTCAGGGAGTCGCCGGGCCCCAAAAATCAAGACTATTAAGAGCACAATAAGTAATAATTCTGAAGGTCCTACCGGTCCAAATAGAAACATCTTTTAAACCTCCTCATGGAGTACTTTTTTCTGCTCTGGGTCAGTTTATACCAAGTTAATTTAGTTAGTCTTAAAAGTCAAGCTAGCCATAAGCACTCTTGTGTTTGTGATGAGGAACTCTTGGGAAGCGGAGGCTGTGAGCGGAGGAGGGTGTCAGACACCCAGAGGAGGGTGTCAGACACTTTAATATTATGCGACACAATTCTTGTGGGTGTCTGACACTTTGTGTAGGG
>Ga0190338_1000179_pt1 | contig 11345 bp, 9 predicted proteins | sample 4872041112_MG_FD_163434 | JGI IMG/M metagenome (GOLD analysis project Ga0190338, IMG submission 163434) | Hydrothermal vent sediment bacterial communities from Southern Trench, Guaymas Basin, Mexico - 4872-04-11-12_MG | ecosystem: Environmental > Aquatic > Marine > Hydrothermal vents > Sediment ... | reverse complement strand
CTCGGGTTGATGACGGTGACTGGAAGGACGGTAGGGGAGAATATCGAGGATGCGGAGATCAGGAACCCGGAAGTCATCCGTCCCATCACCGATCCCTACAGCGAAATCGGGGGGCTTGCCGTGCTTAAAGGGAACCTGGCACCCAAGGGGTGTGTGGTGAAGCGTTCGGCAGTGGCTAAGGGGATGCTCAAACATCGGGGACCGGCAAGGGTCTTCGATTCCGAAGAGGAGGCGGTGAAAGCGATCTTAGGAGGAGGGATAAAACAAGGAGAGGTGGTAGTTATCCGCTATGAGGGACCAAAGGGCGGTCCGGGAATGCGAGAGATGCTCACCCCTACCTCGAGCTTAGCGGGGATGGGGTTGGATAAGGAAGTTGCCCTGATTACCGATGGTCGTTTTAGCGGTGCCACTAAAGGGGCTTCGATCGGACATATATCCCCGGAGGCTGCTGAGGGCGGTCCCATAGCCCTGGTGAAGGATGGGGACATAATCTCCTTCGACATCGAGGCGGGAACCATCAGCCTTGAGGTCTCCGATGAGGAGATAGCCAGGAGGAGGTCTTTCTGGAAACCACCAGAGCCGAAGATCAAAAACGGCTATCTCGCTCGATATGCCAAGCTGGTTACCTCAGCAAGTACTGGGGCTATCTTAAAGGAGGGTTAAGAAATGAGAGGGGCTGAAATAATCGTTGATGCGTTAAAGAGAGAGGGGGTCGATGTTATGTTCGGCTACCCGGGCGGGGCGGTCATCCCCATCTTCGATGTGCTCTATGATCACAAGGAGATAAAGCTGATCCTTACCCGACATGAGCAAGGAGCAACCCACGCTGCCGATGGCTATGCCCGGGTTACGGGCAGGGTTGGCGTTTGTCTCGTGACATCCGGTCCCGGCGCCACCAATACCATCACCGGTATCGCTACCGCCAAGCTCGATTCCATTCCCATCATCGTCCTAACCGGGCAGGTGCGGACGCACCTGATCGGCACCGATGCCTTCCAGGAGATAGATATGTCCGGCATTACCAGGTCCATTTGCAAACACAGCTATTTGGTTCAAGATGTTAAGGAGCTTCCTCGGATCATCCGGGAGGCGTTCTACATAGCCCGTAGTGGTAGGCCCGGTCCGGTAGCTATAGATCTTCCGGTCGATGTCGTTACCGCCGAGATGGAAGATTACATCTATCCTGAGGTTGTGGATCTGCCCGGGTATAAGCCTACCCTTAAGGGGAACCCCCGTCAGATAGCGAAGCTCGCCCAGGCGATCAAGGAGGCGAAGAGGCCCCTTCTTTATGTTGGTGGCGGTGTCATAAGCTCAGGTGCGAGTGAGGAGCTTTTCGAGCTTCTTGAAAGGACAAATATACCGATGGTGAGCACCCTGATGGGGCTGGGCAGTGTACCCGCGAACCACAGGCTGTTTTTAGGGATGGTCGGTATGCACGGGACGGTACCAGCTAATTATGCAATGATGGAGTGCGATCTCTTGATCGCCTTAGGCGCCCGTTTCGACGATCGGGTTACCGGAAGCGATCTTGAGGGATTTGCCAAGGGGAAGAGGATCGCCCATATAGATATCGATCCCACCGAGATCGGGAAGAATGTACCAACTGATATCCCCATCGTCGGGGATGTGCGAAATGTGCTTTCCGAGCTCCTGAAGAAGGTTGAACCGAGAAAGCCCAACGAGTGGAATAAAAAGGTTGACCAGTGGAAGAGGATCCATCTGTTGAAGTATGAGCAACCCAAAAACGGCGATATCCTCCCTCAATATGTTGTGGACCGGCTAAGTGCCCTTGTCGATCACGATGCGATATTGGTCACCGATGTAGGGCAACATCAGATGTGGGCAGCCCTCTTTTACAACCATAGGAAGCCCCGTTCTTTTCTGAGCTCCGGAGGCTTGGGGACTATGGGATATGGTTTACCCGCGGCGATAGGTGCTGCGGTAGCTTGCCCCTCCCGGACCGTTGTTACCATTTCAGGCGATGGTAGCATTCAGATGAACATCCAGGAGCTGGCGACCTGTTCCGTCAATAGGATCCCGGTCAAGATCGTGGTGTTGAACAACTCCTATCTGGGGATGGTCAGGCAGTGGCAGGATCTGTTCTGGAAGAAGCGGTATGCAAAGACCTGTCTCAAGCAGGGTCCAGATTGTCCCGAGGATTGCACTGGACCGAGGAAGGATTGCCCCTATATCTATAAGCCCAATCTGGTGAAGGTCGCTGAAGCCTATGGGATGAAGGGGCTGAGAGCGGAGAAACCTTCCCAGGTTGATGATGTTTTGAGAGAAGGGCTCAGCACGGAAGGACCGGTGTTGATGGAGTTTATGGTGAGAAGGGAGGAGAATGTCTTCCCGATGATCCCTCCTGGTAAGCCCATTCACGAGATGATAATGGGAGGTGTCTGATGGAGAGGCACACCATCATCATAACCGTGGTAAACAAGGTCGGTGTTCTGGCGAGGATCGCTGGTCTGCTTTCTTCCCGGGGCTACAACATCGAAAGCATTATCGCCGCACCCACCGAGGACCCCGACATATATAAGATCCACCTGGTTGTTTCTGGAACTGCAAAAAGGATCGAACAGGTAACGAAACAGCTCAACAAGCTCATCGATACCATCAAGGTGGTCGATATCTCCCACAAGAACAGTTACATCATCCGGGAGTTCGTCTTGATAAAGGTGAAGTCCTTGAAGAACTATTCGGATATCTTCGAGCTGGTCGATGTATTTAAGGCGAAGATCCTCGATATAACGCGCCATCACATCACTATGGAGCTTTCCGGTCCTCCCTTGAAGGTGGAGCGGTTCATCGATCTTTTAAGGCCCTACGGCATTTTGGAGTTTGTGAGGAGTGGCACCATCGCGGTGAGCGAGAATTAATTTGATGAAATAAGGAGGCAGAGATGGCGATTAAAGTATATTACGACCGGGATGGAAATAAGAAGGTGCTTGAGGGAAAGAAGGTAGCGATCATCGGGTATGGCAGTCAGGGACATGCCCAGGCGCAAAACCTGAGGGATAGCGGGGTTGAGGTGATAGTTGCTCAACGCCCCGGATCGAGGAATTACCAGCTGGCAAAGGAGCACGGGTTCAATCCGGTAAGCGCTTATGAGGCGAGCAAGGAGGCGGATATCGTTCAACTACTCGTTCCGGATCAGGTGCAGAGGAAGGTGTATTATGGTGAGATAGCGGAGAATATGACCAGGGGCAAGGCGCTTGTCTTCTCCCATGGGTTCAACATCCATTTCGGGCAGATAAAGCCCCCTGCCGATGTAGATGTATATATGGTGGCGCCGAAGGGTCCGGGCCATATCGTCCGCCGTCTCTATCAGGAGGGAGGGGGTGTTCCTGCCCTGATAGCGGTGGAGCAGAATGCTACCGGTAAGGCGAAGGAGCTCGCCTTGGCTCATGCCTGTGCTATAGGAGCGGGCAGGGCGGGGATAATCGAAACCACCTTTAAAGAGGAAACGGAGACCGATCTTTTCGGGGAACAGGTTGTCCTTTGTGGAGGGTTGACCGAGCTTATTCGAGCAGGTTTCGATACCCTGGTTGAGGCAGGATACCAACCCGAGATAGCCTATTTCGAATGCCTGAACGAGGTGAAGCTCATCGTCGATCTGATATATGAAGGGGGTATCGCCCATATGAGGAACTCCATCTCGGACACGGCGGAATACGGCGATCTGACCAGGGGCAAGCGGATCATCACTGAGGAGACGAGAAAGGAGATGAGGAGAATACTTGAGGAGATCCAGACAGGTCAATTCGCCAAGGAGTGGCTCCTTGAGAATATGGTTGGTCGCCCTGAATACAATTTACGAAAGAGGAGGGATGAGGAACACTTGATCGAATCCGTAGGCGAAAAGCTCCGCAAGATGATGAAATGGATTAAGAAATAGGCTGTTAAAGAGAAAACCCTTTTCTCACCGCCCTTAAGGGCGGTTTTTTTATCCTCCTCCCTACCGCACTGAAGGTGGTTGGGGAGAGGGAGAAGACAATCATCAAAAAAGAAACGTCCGAGAAGATTATGGCTGGGAGATTAATACACCTCCGCTACTTCCTCGTGCGGAATGATAACGGGAATTATTGGGGTGCGTCGAGGTCACTCAGGATATCACCGATATAAAGGGGATCAAGGGGGAAAAGAAACTGCTTTAGAGAGAGGGCTGCGCGCGGTACCACCTTCTCAATTACTCAAATGAGGAAAGTGAGGCTGTTTTTTTTTGGCTGAAAGAACAAAAGATAATGCTGGGTTTAAAAAAAGGGTGGTCTTTCGTTAACTACCTTTTTCACTAGTTTCCTCGCTCTTAATACCTCGCTCATTAGAAGATAACCAAATATTATCAGTCTTGCTCCAATAGCGAAGTAGATAAACGGGGTAAATAGTATGGATAAAAAGAAGATAATCCAACCGATAATAAACAGCCCCTTTCCACATTTATATGCCTTGGATCTCTTGTGAACTAAGTTATGGCAACTGGTACAGAGGGCAACTAAATTGTTAGGATTGTAATATTCCTCGTATCTTATGTGATGTACTTGTCCATATTTGGAAAGTTCCCTACCACAAACTTCACATCGATAGCCAGCTCGTTTAAGGGCGATCTCCCTTGCTTCTTTCCATTTTTCCTCATCTCTTAACCAGTCTTTTACCTTTACTTTCCAACTTCCACATCGAGGGCAGTATGGTCGAACTTCGCGCTTATAAGGGGTTTTTCCCTTCCAGCAATAGCCGCAAGATTTACACCACCACAGAACGAGATCTTCTTTCATTGGATATAGAGCGTAAATTTTGATGGTGCCGGAGGTGGGGGTCGAACCCACACGAGGGGGTAACCCTCCCGGGATTTTGAGTCCCGTGCGTCTCCCTGTTCCGCCACTCCGGCACCCATTTCAACTTAACCCAGATACCTCCTTTTGTCAAGCCCCCGAAATTCCTTGACTTAACTACCATCGCTTGGTTAAAATCTCTTCCAAACCATATTTAATGGGGGTTGAGGGACGACAGCGGAAAAGCGGAGGAGGTGAGTCAATGCCGAAAGCAGTCAAATGGGCATTATTTTTTGTAATCCTGATATCCATACTCCTTATCCGCGAGTATACTGATCTTATAAGGTTTAACCCAGTCACTAAGGATTACGGTTTCTGGTCCGTCGTACCCGCCCTTCTTACCCTGTTTCTCTGTTTCGCCACCAGGGAGGTTATCCCCGCCCTGTTCTTGGGCGTTTTTGCCGGCGGGGTGATATCGGGGAAGTACAATATCGTTAAGGAATACCTCATTCCCGCCATTGGGAGCCCTTCCTATGGGCAGATATTGCTCGTCTATCTCTGGTGTCTTGGCGGGTTGATCGGGCTCTGGACCAAGACCGGCGGTGCCTGGCATTTCGCGGAATGGGTAGGAAAAAGGATCGTGCGGGGGAGGAGATCGGCTAAGTTCTTTGCCTATCTCCTTGGGGTCCTGTTCCACCAGGGGGGAACGATAAGCACCATCCTTGCTGGTTCCACCGCCAAGCCGATAGCTGACCGAAACCGGGTGAGCCACGAGGAGCTCTCCTACATCATCGATTCCACCGCTTCACCCATTGCTACCATCCTCCCCTTCAATGTTTGGCCCCTCTACATCGGAGGATTGGTGGCAGGGACAATACCTCTATTCCCTGATCAGGCGAGTGGGATCAACTTCTTCTTCCACGCCATCCCCTTCAACTTCTACGCTTGGTTTGCCATTACCTTCACCCTGCTACTTTCTCTTGAGAAGCTTCCCTGGTATGGGGGAAGGATGAGGAAGGCGATGGAAAGAGCGAGAGAGACGGGGAAACTCGATAGGGATGGAGCCCGACCCCTTACTTCTAAGGAGCTCTCCACGGTTTCGGTACCGGAGGGATACCCAACGGGTAATGATGATTTCCTCGTACCCATAGGAACCCTTCTCTCCATTGCTATCATCCCGAAAATAATCCTCGGGAAGATGTATATATCCGAGGCATTCCTCCTGGCGGTGCTATCGGCGATGTTTCTCGCCCTTTATAAGGGAATGAGGCTCAATGAGGTGATAGAGGGTTTCGTCGATGGTTGTAAGGGGGTGACGGTGGGGGCGATAATCCTCGGCTTTGCGGTCACTCTGGGGAGGGTTTCTGCTTCGCTCGGAACCGCGAACTACATCGTTCGTACCACCAGCCAGATCATCAATCCTCATCTTCTTCCCGCTATTTTCCTCGGGATCTGTATGTTCATCGCCTTTTCCGTGGGCACCTCCTGGGGGACCTATGCGGTTGTCTTTCCCATCGCTATGCCCCTGGCTTATGCGGTCAATCCCGATCCCTTTTACATCACCCTCTGCTTTGCTGCGGTGACCGGGGGTGCCACCTACGGTGATCAATGTTCCCCTATCTCCGATACCTCTATTCTCTCATCGCTGGCGACCGGGGCTGATCTGATGGACCATGTGTTCACCCAGCTTCCCTTAGCCAGCTTGGCTGCTGGGATCGCTGGGGTTCTTTATACCATCATCGCCTTTATCTATTTCTAAGGAGGGGGTTAAGTGAAGATCTACACCAAGATAGCAATAGGGCTCCTTGCCGGAGCGATTGTCGGTCCTTTGGTTGGTCCTAAGATCGCCGTCATCGAGCCAATAGGACAGGCGTTCATCAAGCTGATCGTGATGCTAATCGTTCCCTTGATAATGGCTTCGATAATTGCGGGAACCGCCTCCCTCGGCGATATAAGAAAGCTGGGGAGAATAGGGGCAAAGACGCTGATCTTCTACGCGGTGGCTACTGCGCTTGCAGTTTATTTCGGCATTTTCCTCGCCAATGTGGCGAAGCCGGGGACGGGGCTTAGCCCCGAGGCAAAGGTACAGCTTAGCAAACAGCACCAGTCGGAACTTCTTTCCAAGATGAAGCGGGCAGAGAGGAAGCCCTCTCTTAGTGAGTTTCTCCTCTCCCTGATCCCCGACAATCCGATAAAATCGATGGCGGAAACCGAACTCCTTCCGATAATATTCTTCTCCATCTTCTTCGGCATCGGTTTGGCGAGGATAAAGGAGAAATACCGAAGGCCGGTCGTTCAATTGTTAGAGGGGATAAATGAGGTTATGATCTCGTTGATCGATATCGTCATCAAGCTCGCCCCTTATGCCGTTTTCGCCTTGATGGCTTCGGTAGCGGGCAAGTTCGGCTTCAGCATCCTGATCGCTCTCGGTAAGTATGTGGTTGTCACCATCATCGGGATGCTCATCTTTATGGTGGTCGTTTATTCCTTGGTGGTCAGGTTCCTCGGGGGTACCAAGCCCTCCCTCTTCTTTCGGGTGGTGAGGGAGGTGCAGATGATCGCGTTTTCCACCTCTTCCTCCAATGCCGCCCTTCCCGTGAATATAAAAAAGGCGACCGAGGAACTCTCCGTCCCTCAGGATATCGCCGCCTTCGTTCTTCCTTTAGGCGCCACGATGAATATGAACGGCACCGCTTTGTACCAGGGGGTGTCGGTGGTGTTTATTGCTCAGGTATTCGGGGTTCATCTTTCCTTTGCCGACCAGTTGATGATCGTCTTAACCGCCACCCTGGCTGCGGTGGGTACTGCGGGGATGCCCAGCTCCGGTTTTATCACCTTGGTTATCGTCCTTAGGATGGTCAATCCAGCCCTGATGAGCGGGTTGGCGATAATCCTTGGGGTGGAGCGAATACTCGATATGTGTCGTACCGCGGTCAATGTTACCGGCGATGCCGCCTGTGCCGTTTATGTAGCAGAAAGCGAGAGGAAAAGGGCGGCAAGAAAGAAGGAGGCACCTTCCGAGGCTTAACTTCCTCCACTCTAAAAAGACTGGTATAATGGGGATGAGATGTCCCCCTTGATGGTGAGATTTAGCTTTCTTATAATCCTTCTTTTTCTTTCCGCTCTCTTCTCCGGCTCTGAGACCGCCTTCTTCTCTCTTCCCCCGTGGCGGGTGAGGAGGTTGGCGAAGGAGGGGAGGAGGTGGGCGATCCTTGCCGAGACACTCCTTTCTTCTCCAGAGAGGTTGCTTATCACCATCATTTTGGGGAATGAAGCGGTCAACATCACCCTCTCCACCATTGCTGCCGGGATCAGGCGGGATTTCCTCCCCGGGCTTGGCAGCTTCGGCTTTACTCTCGGGGTAGCAGCGACCTCCCTCGTCCTGCTTATTTTCGGGGAGGTTACCCCCAAGGTGATCGCGATGAGAGATCCCGAAGGCTGGGGGAGAAGGTTCACCCGGTTCATCAAGGGGATCTCCGTTCTTTTTTCCCCTTTTTCCCTTCTTCTTTCCCCTCTGCTCCTTCTTCTTGCCAAAAGGAAAGAGCAACCACCGTCCTCTGAGGAGCTGATGATTCTCTTCCGCCTTGGGGCGGAAGAGGGGGTGATCGAGGCAAAAGAGCGGGTAATGATCGATGGTATCTTCTCCCTCTCCGAGCTGACCGTGGCTGAGGTAATGACGCCGAGAACCCAGATCATTGCGGTAAAAGAGAACATATCCGCCGATGCTTTATTCCGCTTTGTCTCCCAGTTTCCTTATTCCCGCTACCCCGTTTATTTGAAGGACCTCGATGACATAAAGGGCATCCTCTACGCCAAGGACCTCCTTGCCTACAAATTCGGCTTTCCCCCTCGAGGGAGATGGCAGAGGCTGATCCGTCCTCCATTTTTTCTTCCGGAGACGCCCTCTCTCTCCGAGGCATTTCAGTTGATGAGGAAACGGAGAACGACCATAGCCATCGTGGTCGATGAGTACGGCGGGACCGCAGGACTCATCACTATGGAGGACATAATGAGAAAGCTGGTAGGGAGGAGGGAGGAGTTCATCTATGAGAAGAGGGGAGACGAATATCTCCTTGCAGGAAGAGCCCCCCTTCCCCTTCTTTCCTCTGAGTTTGGGAGGAGGATAGAAGATGAATACTCCGCCACCTTGGCTGGTTATCTCCTCAATCTGGCGGGGAGGTTGCTCAGGGAGGGAGATATTGTGGAGGACGATCATTTCCGCTATCAGGTGATAGAGACGGATGGGGCGCGGATCGTCAAGGTAAAGGTTAAGAGGAAGGATTAGCGATGTTCCTCTTTCTTATCTTGATATTGATTGGATTAAGCCTCGAGGGGTTCTTCTCCGGCTCAGAGATCGCCTTTGTCTCGGTCAACCGGGTTCATCTCTTCAGGGCTTCTGAAAGGGGGGTAAGAAGGGCTCATCTTATCCTTGGCCTTCTTCGGAAACCGGAACCGCTTCTCGCCACCACCCTGATTGGGACCGACATCTCGGTGGTGCTTACCGCCTTTTCCGCCAATGAGCTGTTCCTCCTTTATTTCGGTAGAAAGTACGCCTTCTTCTCTCCCCTGGTGGTCATTCCCCTTATTCTCATCTTCGGGGAGCTATTGCCAAAGGCTTTCTTCCGCGCCTATGCGGAACGGATGGTGCTTCTTGCCATCTACCCCCTTCGTTTCTTTATGTTCCTCCTTTATCCGGTTGTCCTTCTCGTCTCTGCGATAACCGGAGGGCTATCCCGGAAGGAGGAAGGAAGGAGCTCTCCCTATGTCACCCGAGAGGAGCTTAAGTTGCTCCTCCTTTCAGGGAAGGAAAAACAGCCACAGCGGATGATGCTTACCGCCATCCTCGAGCTCCTCTCCACCCGGGTAGGGGCGATTATGACCCCGCTTATCAAGGCGGTGATGGTGGAGGAGAATGCCCCATTGCGGGAGGTGGTGGCGAAGATGCGGAGGGAGGGTTTTTCCCGGATTCCCGTTTATCGGGAGCGGGTGGATAACATCATCGGTTTGGTGGAGGCGAAGGATCTCCTCACCGCTTCCAGGGGGGACAGGATCTCCCATTTTATGAAACAGGTTCCCTTCATCCCTGAACTTGCCAGGGTGGAAAACCTCCTCAGCCTCTTCGGTGAAAGGGAGAGGGAACTGGCGGTGGTTGTCGATGAGTACGGCTCCGCTGTTGGCATCGTAAGCATTGAGGATGTGCTTGAGGAGGTGGTGGGGGAGATAATTGATGAATTTGATCGAGGAGAGGAGAAGAAGATAATAAAGCTAAACGAGAGGGAGTTTATCACCTCCTCTTCGGTACGGCTCTCCGAACTCTCCTCTTACCTCGATCTTTCCTTTCCAGAAGGCGATTACGATACCCTCGCCGGCTTCCTCCTCGATCTCGCTCAGGAGGTACCTCCGGCTGGGGCTGAGTTTACCTATCAGGGGACTACTTTCAAGATACTCACCGCCTCGGAGCGGGGAATAGGTTGGGTTAAGGTAGTCAAATCAGCCCCTTGACCTGCTCCTTAGGGGGATGATGTTTCTTCTTCCTCTTCTTCTCCAAAGAAGAAGAATTCGGAGCAGGAGGTGGAGCAGAATTCGAGCCCTCCTCTTCTCACCGCGCACTCGGAGCAAAAGTGTTTATGACAGATGGGGCACATATTGAGTCGCTCTCCGGGATAATCGGTACCACAGACATCACATTTCATCTTCCGCCTCCTTCACTATTATTATATCACGATTTGGCGGCATCCCCCGTGGGGTAGCCACCCCCAGGGGGGTACCACCCCACGGGGGGTGACTACCCCGGGGATTCATATAGGCGGTAGCTCTCCCTCGGATAATAAATGAATCCCTGTGGATGGTATCCACCTGTGGAGGCGATGCCTCCCCCTCGGGCGGTGCCCGTAGGGACAGGGCTTGCCCCTGAACGGCACCCGCCGTTGGGGATTCAGGGGGTGTCCACCCCCAGGGGGGTACCACCCCACGGGGGGTGACCACCCCAGGGGTTCATATAGGCGGTAGTTCTCCCTCGGATATGAATGAATCCTTGTGGATGGTATCCACCTTGGAGGCGGTGCCTCCCCTTCAGGCGGTTGCCCGTAGGGACAGGGTTTATCCCTGTCCGGGCGGTGTCCACCGCCGGGGATTCATAAGCGGTAGCACCGCCAGGCGTTCATATAAAACTGAGGACAGCCATAAAGGCTGTCCCTACATTTGAGGTTGCTACCTCACGGATTCATATCGGCATAAACTCTCCCTCGGATATGAATGAATCCTTGTGGATGGTATCCACCGTTGCAGACGGTGTCTGCCGGGCGGTCACCCGCCTGATTAAATTTTTTCTTGACCCGATGCCTCTATCCGCTAAGATAGATACCAGAGGTTAACCAATCATAACGAACGGAGCTATTTATCCCGATGGAAAGGAAATTAAACACCAGAGATAACCCCCAAAAATGTGCCCATCCCGATTGTGATAATGATGCACTTACCCTTGCCGATTACTGCTGGTATCATCTCCCTGATAAGCGAGAATACCTTGAGAAACTCAAAGAATGGATTAATATACATAACGAAGACCTTCAAAGA
>Ga0190338_1000178_pt1 | contig 11360 bp, 16 predicted proteins | sample 4872041112_MG_FD_163434 | JGI IMG/M metagenome (GOLD analysis project Ga0190338, IMG submission 163434) | Hydrothermal vent sediment bacterial communities from Southern Trench, Guaymas Basin, Mexico - 4872-04-11-12_MG | ecosystem: Environmental > Aquatic > Marine > Hydrothermal vents > Sediment ... | reverse complement strand
GGCGAACAGACCTAAAAACCAAGGTCTAGAGATAGGCTTAAGCAAAGTTTAAGATAGCCCTGGCGAACAGACAGGGCTAAGCCAAGACAGTTTGGCGAACAGACAAACTGTCTTGGCTAGTGAGGCAGGGGGCAGCGTCCCCCCGCCGAGCCCCCCAAAACGCCGTCCCATGCGGCCGCCGCGGTGAGATGCTTTGCCGCGGAAATTTCCCTATATATTTTATATAGGGAAAGATATTTTTTCTCAGGCGCGGGCGCCGAAAAATTTTCGCCTCGCCGAATTTTTGGACAAGATTAAAGTGATTTTCTTTGTAAATCTTTGTTTTTCTCAGACAAATTCTGAAAAAATCTGATAAATAATGACAAATTTTAACAAATTCTATATCAAAAATATACCAAAATTATGGGATCCAAGGAAAATCTCTTTTAAAATCGTCTTCATTTGTGTAAAAAACGCCGTTTCTTTTAAATCTGAACCCTCCAAGATGTTGAAAACATAGTTTTCTCATGTCTTTAAACCTGGGATACTCGTCTGTTGCCCTTGCAAGGTTCCTGTAGCCGTCCAGAAAGGCTTTAGCCTTTTCATCTGATATATCCTCTGGTGCGAGTAGCCCCCACTGTGAGAACCTTCTAATGCAATTAAACTCTAAATCTTGTTTGACAGACAAACTAGACACGCCCGCTGTAGTGGGCGTGTAGTTTGTCGGATCGTCTGGGTCGTGTTCCTCATAAATTGTCTCTGTCGCACAATAAAACATATGGCCAAAAGCTCTTCCTATTCCGTCTAACATGGCATCTAAACAAATTCCTTGCCAAGTTCCAGCTAGTGACTTTCTCAGTGCGTATATATGGAATGGTATTGTCCACTTGTGCATTTCAATCCATTCTCTATGTGTGACCGAACCTTTTCCGTCCTTTGTAAAAGGTTCAAATATAACCCAGTTATTCCACGGTCTCCCGCCTATAATGTCATGTATAAATGCGCTTTGGTGTACGCTTGGACGGGTGGGGGCGTCTAATATTGTGGCTGCAACTTTTTCCCATTCTATGGTTTGCATAAATCTAAGAACCCAGGGCATAGCAAAAGAAAGCCCAACTATGTCATAAAACAGAACTTCTTGTGGCAATCCGTGAGGAACTATAAAGTCATAGGCTACTTGTTCAACAACTCTAAGGCTGTAATATTCCATTGGTGTGGGTTTTCTAATGATAATGTAGTCATCGGTTGTCCAGTCAAACCTTAGCTTGGGTTCATAGGTGTAGTCATAGGCATAGTATAAACGATTAGCCCGCCCATATTCAGACTTGTGAGATATCCAACCCTGTTCATCTGCGTATGGGTCTGCTAGCCCTTCTGCTGTGTCATAGATAGGACTGTGTTTTTCAGGTAGCTTGTAATTTCGTCCTTCTGACGGTCCTCCCTTGAGTTTGTCTATAGCTCCCCACCACATGTCGGACATTCTACCCATGAGAGGTCCAAGCACTAATCCTCTACCCGTCAATGTTTCTAATGCCTGGCCTGCCTGTAATAGGTCCCCAATTCCTGGGAGTGCCTTTTTCAGCTTCTTAAGCCCTTTTTCTTTCAGAGCCCTCTCTAATTTAGGATCTTTAAATATTTTCTTTGCTGCCTTTTTCCAGTCTCCTTCTTTTGCCAACCCTGCCAATTCCTTTCCAAACTTCCCGTCCTCTATAAGCTTTTTCAATCCTAGAGGTCCACCAGCCAAGCTCAAAAGTGTAGTAGGCACATCTAAAAGCAAAGATGCACCTGAAAGTGCCGCCGCCGCTCCAGCTATGAAAGGTTGCCAAGGCCCAGGGACTATCGCTGCCAATCGTGCAACAGCTGCCCCTGTAGCTACAACATCTTGTATATCATCCAACACTGTAATTGCCGGCACAACATAATCTTTGTACCAACTTGGTGCGGGTGACTCATCTCTCCATTTTTTATATCTTTCATATCGTTCTCGCCTTTCTTCAGGTGTCAACTCTGAATCTGGTTTAGTCTTGATAAGCTGTGCTGCGTTGTCTCTTGCAAAATCAGCTAACCAATCAGTGAATTGCCTAACTGTATCAGAATAGCTAGGATTATCTGGGTTTTGGTTGTAGTCTCTAATGATGTCATCAATAGGTATGACATCAGTCGTCATAAAAGGCTCAGGTGAATAGTCATCTTCACCCCAACTGCCCAACCCAGACAAGGCCGCATCGTCCCAGCTTTCACCTGGTGCTTGCAGCCCTGCTGCGTTGTTCAGGTAATCTTTAAACTCTTGAGCTGATGCCATTAGAAGGATTGAACTTCTATAAGAGTGATATTATAGGCTTTAGCCACTTCTTTTATATCATAAGAAAAGAACTGGCCTAAAATCACCGCCATAAATGGCCCAGGAAGGGGTTTTAACTTGCTCCATATATAAAAATATGTGATAGCCTGTCCAATCGCCCTTACAGACGCATATGAAGTGACTTCTATAAGCCAAATATCCCCGTTTTTTCGGACACCTACAACATCAATTCTTCTAGCACTGGAAAAATAGGCTTGCCTAATCATCTCTTTAGTCAAGCCTTCGGTAGATAAAGTGGCTAAAGTGATGGGTACATTATAGTAAAACTTCTCAAACTCTGGGAAATGTTTCTTTCTGTACATATCCCAGATAATAAAATCTCGTTCAAGCAACCCTGGGGGTTTATTAGGCCATGTGGGAGGATAGACTTCCCCAAGCTCAAAAAAAGGCATATTATATACACTCTACTTATGAAGCCGTGACTTTAATTCTATATCTCACTTTCAATAACTGTCCATCTGCTACTGTAATAGAACTACTTAAAACATCCCTACAAATACAAAACCCGTAATGAGAGCTAGAACCCAAAGCATATATACCAACTTCATTCACCGTCACATTTCCTCCGCTTTGGTTCTCAAAAAACCTCACTAAATCTATATACGCATCACTTCCAGAGATTACCACAGGCTTAAGCCCACACCCTAAATGTATAAGCTGTCCACTTCCTGTCCCATGTGCTATCTTTGTCTCCAACTTTGTATCAGTAGGCGTCACAGCTGTAGTCCCTGACCCAACAACAACCCCAATATTTTCCACCTGCACATTTCTTTGTGTCGGGTTAACATATCCGTGCCCACCTCCAGGAGTACAAAACAAATTTGTGTCCCGTGTCCCAACCGTTCTGTTTGTTCCAGTAATATCTGTAATAGTCTTAGTTACTTGATTTGTTTGTACCTCAATCAATTGTATAAACTGCTTTAAAAAACTTCTTGACTTCTGTTTTATCTTCTCTAAAAGCTGCCCCTTTTTGTCATATCTCTCTATAATAATCTCTGCTCTTAACATTGCCTTCCCCCACTTTAAGCTGTTGCCCTAATTTTATAATTCACCGTCAAAGTCTGCCCATTTGCAACAGCAATTCCACCACTCACCACATCCCTTGCTGCAAGAATATTTTTATTCCCGTTATCATACATCTGCAAAACCAGCCCCAACTCATTGACTGTAATATCTCCCCCACTTCCATTAGCAAAATCTCTTGTAATAGTACACTCACACTTTGAAGCATCACAAGCCGTTGCTCCAAATGTGACCGCACCATATTGCAGCTGTCCACTTCCTGTCCCATGTGCTATCTTTGTTTGTAAAGCATTATCATTGATAGAGACTGCATTTGTTCCAGTCCCAGCTTGTATTCCTAAACTATCATCTCCTGACCCAGCTCCAGCTTTCAAACTGTATTGATGTGCATAAGGGTTTACTGCATTTCCCCCTATATCTGTAATAGCTTCTTTCCCAGATGCAAACTGAACAGCCAAACACCTTATAAAATTTCCTACAAAACTATGTGCCTTTCTCTTAATCCTCTTTAAAACTTTCCCCTTTTTATCCTTTACAAAAGCCTCTATCCAAAGCTCCATTTTTCTCTCTCCTTATGCTACTGAATATTCTAAAACTGCCTCTACTGTTGCCTCTCTCTCATGTGTATCATCAGGCGTTACTGTACTAGCGTCTATTTCAGTGGCCGTGCTTGGGGTCTGCTCTTTAAAGTCCCCTGCATTTGGACCTTGATCAGTCCCCAAGACAGCCTCCTGACTAGCCTCTTTCTCTATTGTTTGGTCGGGTGTTACAACCATTTTATTTACCTCCGTATAAACATCCACATAAAAACTTCTTTCCAGCCCTTTCTTTAATCCAGGCGCACCCCAGCCCCAGTCAAAAAACGGCTTTGCACTAGGTCCACCAGAAACTAGGACCTGGCCATATTCACCACTTGGAAGCTGCAAAATCTCTTTATTTCCTTCTGCGTCCTGCCATTGAACAAACAACCTGCCCTCTACTGGGCTTTGAACAACTGACTTTAGATTATATATCTTATAATCTTTCCAATCTTTATCTGTATCAATATTTAACTCAGACAGATTTTGAATACCTGGTTTAGTGAACGCTCCTGCATTAGGCATCTTTAAACCAACCTGTTATTTGATATCTGCATGTTTGCCCAGCCGTTTTATTTTTGATATTGAATTGTAAAGTATCACAATCAATACTCAAAAAGAAGTCCGCCGGTATTTCAAACTCATCATCCCAGGTTACGCCGTCCCTACTTCTCTTAAAAATACATGGATAATCCCAAGTAAGGATATCTATCCTAGTGCATTTCTGAGAAAATGCTATAGCAGAGCCATAACTATCTGGTGCATTTCCGCTCTTTACTTCATTTCTGTCATATCCACCACCAACAGGGCTTGTCAATAAAGCCCCTTCGTTTGTACACTTTAGAAGCTTAAAGCCAATATCTGCTTGGCCTACGAGGTATGAGAGAGACTGGAATAGCACATTAGACGCATATAACTTATAAAACCTCTCCAAAAGCTCATTTATATTAGTAATCTCTTCTTTATCTGTGATATCAAGATGTACCTCTTCTAGAGAAACTTTGGCCTTAGTGAAAGTATATTCTTTAGGTGTGGGCCGTCTAGAGGTTAAGGTCCTAACATCAAAGGGGTGATCTAGAGAATATGTCATCTTCCACCCCCTTGACTACTTAATTATCTCATATCGGTAAGCACCTACAATATTTTTTGCTGTTGCTCCACAGACAATCCCAACCTTAAAAGTGCTGCCAATAGGAAGATCAACCCCAACCTCTATCTCATTTATTCTATTTACACTGTGCTGATTATTAGTACTTCCTGTGTCTGTATCCGTGTCTATAAGGCTATCTGGTATCTCAAACACTTTAGTTTGCTCCAGATATCCTACTATATCATTGCTGGCATACCCTGAAGTTTGTATAAGTACAGAAAGAAGTCTCTTTTTCTCTGCCTCTGTGCTTTGCAGCCCACTATCTAAAGTTTCTTGGTTTGCCTGCCCTGTTACACTAAACTTTTTGAAATATATCATCGTTTTCCCCCCGTTATTCCGTTAGTTTCACAGTCTCAATCAATGCTATTTCATGCTCAGCTATAGCTATATTCTGCCCATTTCCACCTTTAACAGTCGTCAAGTATATATTCAACTCCTCTCCTGCTGGGAATACAAGCGGTGTAGGGAAAAACAAAGGCTCTTTCATATCCACATCTGAGAAATTTCCAATCAGACTATATCCCTCGCCAACCATATCTATATCGCCATACGCATCATCAAAAGGCGCATACAATAGTATCCCGTTCATGTCTTCATCAAAGAGAGTCTTCCTCCCTTTGATGAATTTCAGATATTTTGTATAGCAATAATCCGTCCCGTCATTCTCCTTTGGTGCAAAGTCCGATGCACATATCCCGTGTATGGTAATCTCTTTTTTGGGGTCAACCACCTTCCCAAACGGGAAATCTGGGAACTGTGCAGGAGACTTAGCAGTATTATACAAAGTATCACCATCAGCATTGACATTACCTCCACAATTTCCATAATTTAAAAACATATATTCTTTGGCATCAGTGCCGTTTGGCATATCCTTTTTTATATCTCCTTCGTCATACTTCTCATAAAGCACTAACTGTATAGCTCCAGCTTGCTTCGCACCTGAAATCTTAAATGTCTGGCCACAAGCTATAGGAAACCCTTTAAAAATACCTTTTTCAGCAAGCAACCCTAAAATAGTCTTCCTAGGAGTAGCAATGGCCTCTAAGTCCATTGCCCGTTTTAAAGTTTGTGCAGATGCTGTTCCGTCATGAATAAGCCCAAAATTTAGGTCTGTTCCACCAGCGTTTTTGATATCGCACCTTTTAGATGTCGTTGTATCCGCCCCTGCTGCAACAGATATATCGTGTGCGTGTTTTGCTTGAGCCTTCAAAAAGGGTAAATGAGAACCCAAAACACCACCAACCCTAAAATAACCAACAGTCACTTTGTCAATTGTCAAAGTCACATAATCCGATGCAGGATTATAAATTTGGATATCCTTCACCAAAAAGCTTTCCCCACTATCAGGAGAAAGCTCTAAATCAGTATTGCCTAAAACGCACTTCACCATAAAAGGTTCTAAAAGTGCCATATGTCACCCCCTTTATTTTTATGCCATTTCTGCTAGTTTCCTCTCTCTCAAGGCTTTTGCAATCACTGCTACTCTCTGGATGTTTGCAGGGTCACCTTTAGGACCTCTTGGCGGGAGTTCTGTCCTAGCTATCTCTTCAGCATATGGAGCAAAACCAGCCTTGTAAGCATCTTTAGACAACATCACACCTTCACTAAACCGTGTTGGTCCTTTCTGGGATGCTCCCTTTTGCCATTTCCTGGTCCCTGCTTTTCTCACACCTTTGCCATACATTCCTTTACTGGCTGCCTCTGTAACACCCCTTTTGTAAGTGTCCTCTGCCGCTATAGCGTTTTCTTCCCAGTCTCTAAGAGGATTTTCCACACCCTGCTTATACTGCGTTGCCCGTCCAGGAGTAACCGTAATAAACTTCTCCGTGATTGTGTCAATCGGTCTAATAGCTGCCATACCTCAAACCTCCTATTTTTAATATTCCCTTCCTAGGGGAAGGGTAAAAAGCCATCATATATAAACTGATCAAACAAAAACGCCATAATCATCAATTGTAAAATCATTCCTTCTTCTCTTCCTTTATCTTATACTCTGCCTCAATTACAATTTTATCCTCAAATAATTGGGTTTTTGTAACTCTAAAGCCTAGCTGCTCTAAAAACAGCCTAGCCCTCTCAAGCAATATTCTTTTTTCTTCCTCAGTCATTTTGCCTTGCCCTCACTTCTATTATTTCACATAAAAACTTCATCTTTGTTTCTATCTTAGCTATTCGCCTTTCAAGATATAGATTGCTCAGCACCAGCATTACTATTAGGCCGTTCGTCAGATACTCCAAGGTCAGCCTCCCTCATATACTCTTCAAAAAATTGGTTTATGAGTGCCAAACAATTTTCACAAACAACAATTGACCTAACAAACCTAAACAACCTTTGCTGTCCGCACGTCTCACACCTAATATACACATCTGCAACCTTTTGTGCCGCTGGCGTTTGTCTAGGGTCTGTAAACCCCTGCTCCTTATAGTCTTTAGACGCCAACCACATATTAACCCATTGTTCCACTGTTACAGCCGATATCTTCCTTTGAATACAATCAGACAAATAACGCATTCTCACATCTTCATCTGTTATTTTAGCTAACTGCTCACCCACAGCCATGTTAATAAACCCTTTATGTACTGCCTCTTGTAACTCAGTCGGCCATTTTAATATCTTAAGTCTTTTCTTAACATAGTCCGTGGTCCTGCCAATTGTTTCCGCTAGACTATGCGGAGTATGGTCTAGTTTTTCTATTGCCTCATTGAAAAAATGAGCTTCTTCCAGGGGTGACATATTTCTTCTAGCTACATTTTCAGCTAGCATTTTTTCCAGGTCTGACTCTTCACTATCATGTGTCACTATACATTTAACCTTTTCCAGCCCAGCCATTTTACAGGCCAAAAACCGTCTATGCCCACATACAACCTGATATTTGTCGCCTACCTGACGCACTAAGATGGGGTTTAGAAGGCCAATCTTTTTGATGCTATCTGCAAGAGTTGTGATATCTTCATCGTGTGCCCTTTCTCGCACTGGGGTTTTAGGTGGGATTATACGAGAAAGGGCAATATCTGAAAGGAGGGAAGAAGAAGGGCCATCACTCATTACAAATCCCCCTGATAGCTCCATCAAGAATTTGTAGAAGCCACTCATCAATTTGAGATTCTGTATTCTCCGCTATCTCCTTTAACATAGGGTAAAGAGTTGGCCAAATCCAGCAAATGACTTGAATCGTAATTTTCTGTTTATCCATCTATTTTACCTCGCTATACTAAATTTTACATAATGTAATGAAAAAAATAATATTTGTCAACCCCTTTGTCAAAAATTATTACTACAATATTTTGTGTAGTTTAAACCAGATATCCTCCAAAATCACTACAATATATTGTGCCTTCCCACTTCCCCACTATATATTGTCAAAACAAAAATTTGTATCTTGACAGTAGATATAAAAATATGCGATAAATATCGCATGGGGTTTTTAGACTTCATTATAATATGTTGCGTTTTTTGGGGAACAGGCAGTTTAATTGCCTGGTTTATCAATAGATAAGGGGTAGCCCCCGATGGATAAAAGTTGGTGGGGACAAATACGATTTTTTAAGCCTTCAGCCTTTGCCTGTCCTTGCTGCGGCCGAGTAAAGATTGATTGGAAGTTGGTCAAATGTCTAGATGACATTGTGTTTAGGATAGCTAAGCCTATCCTTATCAATTCTGGCTATCGCTGCCCAAAACATAATGAAGAGGTTGGCGGCGTTCCTGACAGTGCCCACACAAAAGGGCTTGCAGTTGACATTCATGTTCCAGATAATGAATTTCGATATCAAGTAATCGCTTATGCTACTTTATTTGGTATTCCTCGCATAGGCATAGGTAAAAATTTCATTCATCTAGACATAGATGAGACAAAACCACATCCACGGCTTTGGGTTTATTAAATGAATACATACCCCAAAAATTGGCCTGAAATAGCAAAAGAAGTGAAACAAAAGGCAAACTGGAAGTGTATCCTTTGCGGTCATCCTCATGACCCAGACTCTGGCTACTGTCTCACTGTTCACCATTTGGACAAAGACCCGTCCAATTGTCATCCTTGCAATCTAGTTGCACTTTGCCAAAGATGTCATCTTAGAGTGCAAAATGTATATCACCCCAGGGCCACTATTTTTTTACTTGACCCCTGGCCTTGGTTACAAAAACACTGGAGGTTATACGGATGCCCAAAGGACAGATAAATTTTGGTATGTATATGCGATGTAGGCGATGTAAACATTGGGACAAAGAAGGAGAATGTTGCTCTATCTTTGGTTACCTTATCCAAAGATATTGTTCTACATATCGTAAAAAAGAAAAACCTCAAGAAGAAAAAAGAACTGATTGGAGGATGTATAAATGCAAAATGTAAATATTATAATTTCAAGACCGTCTTGGCTTCCTCGCCGTTCCTCAAAAATAGAGGAAGCTATTTTGAAGACTTTGGCCGTTTTTTCAGGGAAGAACCAGAAAGGATATTGCACCACTTCCCAAGATGTTTTGTGTCGTATGTTAGATAAGTATTACAAACTCAAAATTTCCCGTCGTTGTTTAAACTACCACTTAAAATATCTAGAAAACAAAGGCTATATCCGTCGTGTTAGACGGATATCCCAAGACAAGTTTGGCCGTCTTAAATGCCTTCCAACACTTTATTGGCTCTTGCCCAAAGCCATAAATTTCTTGCGTGGTCTCTTTAGATTTGGCCGTCGGATTGGCCAATGGTTTAAGGATATTCCCAAACAAGTCATTGTTAGGGAAAAGATAAATAAAGCTAAGCAATCAACCGATGTGCAAAAAGGAGAAAAAGTCCCGATGCCTGCATGGGTTGCAGAAATTATAAACTTTTTATAAAATTTGCACACCGGTGTGCAAACCAATGCACTCATATATTCCTCAGGCAAAAATAAGCCTTCCAAAAATTTGCACACCGGTGCTTGAAAGGGGTAAAAATGAGAGGTCCAACACTAGAAACATTATTGACTGCAAGATATGCTATTGTTGTTTTTGATAAACAAGATAGGATTGTAGATTGGGACGCCACAAAATATAGTGAAAGAGCGGCTGCAATACGCCGGCTCTTTCAGGAAAGATATAAACAGCACAGGGTTAGCGTTTACAAGCTAACTCCCTGCCGTTTTTAGATGCAGCGTAATTTTGCGTTTTCTTTTTGTAACCTTTCCCGTTCTCTTTTCTCCTTTAGATAGAGGTCTAACATTCTTAAGACCTCTAATCTCATTTGGTCTCGTTCCTTTTTCAGCCTCTCTACTTCTTCAATCAGTTTTAGCACCATTTTTTCATGAACAATTGCTTTAAAGCTTTTGTTTCCCATCTTTATTTCCCCCTTACTTTTGGAGTAAAATCAGGGCAATTTTTTAGCCCCTGGTATCTAATTATCAATCTCTTGTTGTGCAACTTACAAAACAAGGTTGTGCCCTTTTCGTCCATCATCCATAAAAAATACTTACAAAAAGGGCATTGGTTTTTGATAACCATTCTCTTTCCCATTTTTACTACCCCCCTTTCTTTTTAAATTTGCTAATACAACCCCCTTAAAAAAGGTTTATGAAAACCCCTTTTTTTTCCTTCCCCCTTCTCACCCGAATTTGGAAGGGGAAGGAAAAAGTATGGTCTAGCGTGCGAGCAAGGCGAGCAGACTTGCTCGCACTACCTTTTGCTCGGATCAAGATTTGTGCCAGGTTCTCGTTAGAGGTTCTGGCACAAATCTGTGATTTTTCTTTATTATGCTTTTTATGCCTATTGAACAGTTTTTGAGTCACTAATAATGTTTTTTTCCTTTTTTAACCGTCTTGAGTATGGTCTAGCGTGCGAGCAAGGCGAGCAGACTTGCTCGCACTACCTTATTTTGGGTTAACATTTTGTGTGGTTTAATAACATTGTGTGCAAAAATTTGCACTTCGGTGAAAAGAAAGGAATATAGGGAAATTTCCGCTTCCTCTTCTTCCGCGGCGGCCGCATAGAACCGGGGACGGCGTTTTGGGGGGCTCGGCGGGGGGACGCTGCCCCCTGCCTCACTAAGTTTTTGACAAAAACTTTTTATCCCTTTCATCGGCGAACAGACGATGAAAGGGATAAACTTTGCGTGGCCTATCTCTAGGCCGTGTTGTCACCTGGCGTTTAGTCAGGTGACAACTGGTTTTTAGGGCGAACAGACCTAAAAACCAAGGTCTAGAGATAGGCTTAAGCAAAGTTTAAGATAGCCCTGGCGAACAGACAGGGCTAAGCCAAGACAGTTTGGCGAACAGACAAACTGTCTTGGCTAGTGAGGCC
>Ga0190338_1000175_pt1:2500-11461 | contig 11461 bp, 8 predicted proteins | sample 4872041112_MG_FD_163434 | JGI IMG/M metagenome (GOLD analysis project Ga0190338, IMG submission 163434) | Hydrothermal vent sediment bacterial communities from Southern Trench, Guaymas Basin, Mexico - 4872-04-11-12_MG | ecosystem: Environmental > Aquatic > Marine > Hydrothermal vents >... | reverse complement strand
CGGGTAGGTAGAAATCCACAAACGGGCGAACCCATCAAAATTCCTGCCACTAAGGTAGTACGTTTCAAACCAGGAAAAGAGCTAAAAACAATGTTTTAAGGAGGATTTTCTCCTCCAAATTATAAGGCGTTTATTAAATAATAAAAACAGAGGTAAAGATAATATCTATCTCCAAATTTAACGTTAAAATGAGAAAACGAAACTGTGGATAGTGCTTAATAAAAAGCCCAGTATGCAATTATAAAGAGCATCTAAATCCGTGATTGCTCTGAAAGAAATCTTATAAGTATGGCAAAAGAAGGCAATTTTTAAAAAACATATTCAGCTAAAAGGTGGCCATGTTAAAGTTTCCATATTAAGACATTTTATTCCTTTACCAAACCTGTTTTTTTAGCTTAGCACGCCGTTTTCCGTTTTTCGCACCCTTTGGGCTTACGGCTCTGACACCGCTTCGCCCGTGCTCCTGAAAATTAAGGTTGGTGAGGAGGAGTTTTGTGAGCCAAATATTCCTTAACTAACTTAATGGCACAATATTTTCCACACATAGTACAAACATCGCTAATTTTTGGTGTACTTGTTTCTCTATAATATCTTGCCTTTTCTGGATCAATAGAAAGTTCTATTTGTGTCTTCCAATCAAGTCTTCCTCTTGCTTTAGCCATTTTTTTGTCTTTTTCCCAAGCCTTTTTATTCCCTCTGGCCAGATCCGCAACATGAGCAGCAATCTTGGCTCCAATAACCCCTTCTCTTACATCTTCCACAGTAGGCAAACGCAAGTGCTCAGCGGGAGTAACATAACAAAGAAAATCGGCTCCTGCCCAAGCTGCTATAGCCCCACCAATGGCTGCGGCAATATGGTCATAACCAGAGGCAATATCCGTCACTAGTGGCCCTAAAACATAAAAAGGCGCTCCTTTACATAATTTCTTCTCTAAAATTACATTAGCCTCAACTTGATCCAGTGGTACATGACCAGGTCCTTCTATCATTACCTGAACACCCGCATCCCACGCACTTTGGGTTAATTCTCCTAAAAGGACTAATTCTTGAATTTGAGCCCTATCTGTAGCATCAGCTAAAGAACCTGGCCTCAAACCATCTCCCAAACTTAAAGTAATATCGTATTTCTGGGCAATTTCTAAAAGTCTATCGTAGTGATCATAAAGCGGATTTTCCTTTCCATGATAAAGCATCCAGGTAGTGAGAAATGCTCCACCACGACTTACAATATTTGTTAAGCGTCCCTGTCTTTTCAGCCTTTCTAAAGATTGCAAAGTTACCCCACAATGTACAGTCATAAAATCAACACCCTCTTGAGCTTGCTTTTCGATGACAGAAAAAATATGGTCTACAGTCATATGCACAATCCCACCTTTTTTATGAACCATTTCTATAGCAGCCTGATAAATAGGCACTGTCCCAAAGGGTATGGGAGATCTTTTTAATAATGTTTTGCGAATTTCCTCTAAATTGCCGCCAGTGCTTAAATCCATAACTGCGTCTGTCCCTGCCTTAATAGCCACTTCTAATTTTTTAATCTCCTCCTCTAAATTTATATAATCTGAAGAGGTGCCAATATTAGTATTCACCTTTACAGTTAACCCCTCACCTATACCTACCGGCCTTTTTAAAACCTTATTCTTATTAGCTGGAATAACTACCTTACCTTGAGCAATCTTCTCTGCCAGAGTTTGCACAGACATATTTTCATAATCAGCTACTGCTTTCATTTCAGAAGTCATTATACCCTTTCGGGCCGAAATCAACTGAGTTTCACGCATATTTAAAAACCTCCATGGCTAGCTTAATCACTTTTTGCACTACCTCTTGGGGATGTTTCCCTAAAACTCTAATCATTGCTTCCTTACCAAAATCACCTTTATCATAAACCAAATCAGGCAAACTGCCAAATTGCTCAATGGCTCTTTCTGTAATCCAAGGCAAACTCAACCCTTCTATGGACTTGGTCTCTGAAGGTTCATCCTTTCTAACTATCTCCTGAATCTTATACCCCAATTTTTTGGCTTTTTCTATAAAATCATCCCTATACTTAATATTCATGGCTGAACGATATTCGCTATCAAATTCCATAGCCTTTAAAACCACACTAGCCATATGCTGAGAAACGCCAAAATCAGGCGGACCACAAGCCACAACTTTCCCCTCCACCACACTCAATCTTCCAGAAAAAGCGGCCACCTGATCATAAGTCTTGGCATAAGGCAGGGCATAAGCTAAATTACTTCTTACTTCTGGCACAAACGGGCTAACATAAGGCACCTCTTGCAAACGATTTAAAGCCCTTTTTAAAGCCCTAATAACTTCATAGCAAGCCATTTTTTGTTCTATCCAGGTATAAGGATGAGAAAGCAAATTACCTTTACTTACTCTCAATGCACCTTCTATAGCCAAGGTAACAAATTTTTTGGCCTTTTCTACAGCATCAGGCAAAAATAAACCTTTGGCCAAAAAGGTAGCAATAGCACTACTTAATACACAACCTGTGCCATGCACTGGTTGTAATTGTCTCTTTGTTACTTCCCAAATATAAAAATCACTTCCATCAAATAACACATCTGTAGCGGTTTCTAGTTCTCCTCCTTTTACTAAAATCGCTTTTACTCCAAAGTTTTTTAACTTTTTAGCAGCTTCTTTCATCTCTTCTAAATTTTTAGGTTTCTTCCCCAGAATAATTTCTACTTCATCCAAATTGGGAGTTATTAATTCAGCCAAAGGAAAAAGCTTTACCAAAGCTTCAGTTGACTCATTTAAAATAAACCCTTTTTTAGCTTTTATAACAGGATCAATTACAATATGAGGTAAATGGTGCTGAGAAAGCCACTCTCCTATAAAATTAACTATCTCTGTGTTAGGCAACATTCCTATCTTCACCGCATCAATGCAGAAATCTGAAAATAATGTATCTAATTGCTGTTTTATAACTTTTTTTTCTACAACATAACTTGCCTTAACACTTTGAGTATCTTGAACGGTAAGAGCTGTTGGCACAGTGAGGCCCACTTCCCCCAAAGCAGTAATGGTCTTCAAATCTGCCTGTAAACCTGCCCCACCTGTAGGGTCAAAACCAGCAATAATTAGAATAATCGCCATATATACTAAAATTAACTTGGCTCATATAAGTTGTCAATTGCATAAATTGTAGTTCTTAGTTAAAAATAAAATATGTTTGCCTATTACCCCACAATTTTTCGACATCTTTTGAAAGAAATTTTTACTTATTTCATATTTACTTTTATTATTTTTGTATTTCTCTTCCAGATAGGAAAGGTTTTTGAGCTTACTCGTCTTATTGTTGTTCATCACATAAGTTTTGGCACTATTGTAAAACTCTTAATCTACACCCTACCCTATTTTTTTTCTTATATCATCCCTGTTTCCACTTTGTTTAGCACTTTACTCACCTTTTGCCGATTTACTCAGGATAAAGAATTTATGGCATTAAAAGCATCTGGAATAAGCTCAAAAGCCTTCTTACCTCTGTTAGCTGGATTTGCCTTCTTTTGTTTAATCCTAACAGCACTTACCACTATGCTTGGTATTCCATGGGGAAGTGAAGCGGCAAGAGACTTAACTTTCTCTCTAACATCTCAGAAGGCAGAAGTTGCTTTAAAACCAGGAGTCTTCAACTCATTACCCGGAGTGGTTCTCTATGTAGAAAAGACAGAAAATGGGCAATTGCAAAACATATTTCTTTATTCTGAAAAAAAGGCTTATCCAGGAGAAACAATCATAGCTCAAAAAGGAAATATTCTACATCAAAAAAATAAAGTAATCTTCCAATTGCAGAATGGTTGTATATGCAAAGCACCCACAAGAGAAAAAGATTTAGTTACAGGTTTTTTGACCTATCAAAATTACAATTATATTTTAGAAATTCCTTCGCATTTAGGAAAGAGAAGAAAACATCCTAAAGAATATCCACCCTGGGAATTATGGAAAAAGATTAAAACCTATAAAAAAGAAAAAAAAGACTCTACTAGTCTCATCCTGGCATTTCATAAAAAAATTAGTGTTCCTGGAGGGGCATTTATTTTTGTATTCTTAGGAGCAGTTTTGGGATTAAGAGAAGAAACTAAAAAATCTTTGGGAGGTATCTCTTTGGGCCTAATTCTCTTTACTTTATATCAGGCTCTTTTTATAGCAGGTAAAAATTTAGCTAAAGCCCATGTCATCCCAGCACATTTGAGTTTCTGGCTTCCCAATTTAATATTTGGTGGAATTACTATTTACTTATGGTGTAGAGAAATAAATGATTAAAATTTTAGATAAATATACAACTAAAAGCTTTTTAAAATCTTTTAGTTTCTTACTCATTGCTGGTGTTAGCATCTATTTTATATTTGATTTTTTCGAAAAAATAGATAATTTTATAAACGCCTCTGTTCCCCAAAAATTTATCTTTGCCTATTTTCTCTTTTCCCTTCCTAAAGTTATCACCCAAATATTACCCACTGCTTGCTTACTTGGAGCCCTTATTAGCCTGACATTTCTGAAAAAACATAATGAATTAGCTGCTATGCAAGCTTCAGGAATAAGCCCCTATCGTATAAGCGCATCTTATTTCATGATAGGTCTGTTAACTTGCTTGGGATTTTTTTTATTTAATGAAATAATTGTTCCTAAAGCTCAGGCTAAAGCAAATAATATATGGCTTGTTCAAGTGAGAAAAAAAACACCTAAAGGAGGTTATTTTCAAGAAAGAATCTGGCTAAAGAGTAAAAGAAATATCTATCAAATAAACGCTATAAACTTCAAGACAAAAACCATGTTTGGCATCACTATTTATTTTTTTACACCACAATTTCAACTTGAACAAAGACTTGATGCCAAGAAAGCAATATGGGATGAGAAAAACAAAGTTTGGATATTTTATGATGGAGTAGAACAAAAATTAATTCCTCATCAAGAAACTAAGGGTTTCCAAAAAAAAGCATTCCATCTTAAAGAAACACTGGAGGATTTTCAATTTTTAGAAGCAGACTACCAACGATTAAACATCTGGCAATTAAAAAAATACATTACTCAAATAAGCTCTCAAGGATATGACCCCACGGTCTATACGGTGGATTTCTGGCAAAGAACAGCTATTCCTCTGACTCCCCTAATTTTTACCATTTTTGCTATCTCCCTAGTTTTCAAGGGAAAAGAAACAAAAGTGAGTTTTGTTTTTAGCTTAGGTCTCATTATTTCTTTTATTTTCTGGGTAATCCAAGCCCTCTCAATTGCCCTTGGTAAAGGAGGATACCTAAATCCTTTTTTAGCAGCCTGGTTACCCAACATCTTGTTTGGGATTTGGGGAATAATAATGTTGCGTTACTTAAATGAATAAAAAAACCCGGCGGCTACCTACTTTCCCACGGAGGAATCTCCGCAGTATCATCGGCCTTGGAGGGCTTAACTTCCGAGTTCGGAATGGGATCGGGTGTGGCCCCTCCAGTATTGCCACCGGGAATAAATTTCTTCTTTTATGAAAGACACATTTAATTTCTTGTAGCCAAGTCACACGGCCGATTAGTACCGGTCAGCTTCACCCATTGCTGAGCTTCCACCTCCGGCCTATCAACCTCGTAGTCTCCGAGGGGCCTTTAGGGATAGCCCTTTCGGACTATCACGGGAGACCTCATCTTAGGGTGGGCTTCCCGCTTAGATGCCTTCAGCGGTTATCCCGTCCGTACATAGCCACCCGGCACTGCTCCTGGCGGAACAACCGGAACACCAGAGGTACGTCCCTCTCGGTCCTCTCGTACTAGAGAGGGCCCCCTTCAAGTCTCCTGCGCCCGCGGCAGATAGGGACCAAACTGTCTCGCGACGTTTTAAACCCAGCTCACGTACCCCTTTAACGGGCGAACAGCCCGACCCTTGGGACCTTCTCCAGCCCCAGGATGGGATGAGCCGACATCGAGGTGCCAAACCTCCCCGTCGATGTGGACTCTTGGGGGAGATAAGCCTGTTATCCCCGGCGTACCTTTTATCCGATGAGCGACGGCCCTTCCATACGGAACCGCCGGATCACTAAGGCCTGCTTTCGCACCTGCTCGGCTTGTGGGCCTCACAGTCAAGCCTCCTTATGCCTTTACACTCAACGGCGGGTTTCCAATCCGCCTGAGGAGACCTTTGCGCGCCTCCGTTACCTTTTAGGAGGCGACCGCCCCAGTCAAACTACCCACCTAACACTGTCCCTGAACCGGATTACGGCTCGAGGTTAGGACTCTAAGCTATGAAGGGTGGTATTTCAAGGATGGCTCCACGGGAACTGGCGTCCCCGCTTCTTAGCCTCCCACCTATCCTACACATCATAGCCCAAAATCCAATGTTAGGCTATAGTTAAGGTGCACGGGGTCTTTCCGTCTGGCCGCGGGTAGATCGCATCTTCGCGACCACTACAATTTCACCGGGTCCCTGGTCGAGACAGCGCGGCGATCGTTACGCCATTCATGCAGGTCGGAACTTCACCTCTTTCCTGTGTTTCCACAGGGGGTAGACTATACCTTCACCTCACCAAGCACCCTTAGGAGCTTTTCCTTTGTATATTTTCTTTTTCCTGAAGGATTCATCTCATACGCTAACTCAATAATTTTGGGCAAATATTTTCTACTTAGATGTAAATTTGCATGAACCATCTTACAAATTTGGGCAAACCTTTCAAAATCCTCTTTTTTAGCTCCACATAGAGGATATCGCTCAAAATGAACAACTATTTTTTTTACCAAATCAACAACTGACCTAACTTCATACTTATAAGTTCTATCTGCTCTGCTATATCTGATTCCACCACAACGAAAATAATTTCTAATTAACTTCACTAAGACTAAATCTCTCTTTCCTAAACTTATAGAAAAACTCGGCCTCGTCTCAATCCCTATCTTTAACTTTTGGCGCAGATTAAAACTTACAGAAAAACATCCTTCTCCTTCTACAAGTCCTGTTATATACCAAGGATCAAGTTGCATTAGGCCCTCCTTTAACAAAGGAAGGCTCCATAGGTGCCCATTCAAAAGTGAGGGCCGGCGTCTTGCGCACTGAGAGCTTCGTGCGCCTCCCCTTTCGGGTCAGTCGTTACAGGGTCTGCTACAACACAGACTTCCCTCGGGATTACCCCACATCCTTTTTAAGGATAGGAGGGCTCCCCCGATATGAGCCGGCTTTCACTCATCCTTCACAGGATGAAGGGGCAAGTCTTTAAACTTACCCGACAAGGAATTTCGCTACCTTAGGACCGTTATAGTTACGGCCGCCGTTTACCGGGGCTTCGGTTCAGAGCTTCGCCCTAAAAAGGACTAACCCTTTCCCTTCACCTTCCGGCACCGGGCAGGCGTCAGACCCTATACATCGTCTTACGACTTAGCAGAGTCCTGTGTTTTTAGTAAACAGTCGCCACCGCCTCTTCGCTGCAACCCTCTCAGGCTCCAGGAGCAAGTCCCTTCACCCTAACAGGGCACACCTTCTCCCGAGGTTACGGTGCCAATTTGCCGAGTTCCTTGACCAGGGTTCTCCCGAGCGCCTTAGGACATTTATCCCCGCCTACCTGTGTCGGTTTGCGGTACGGTCACCAGAGCGACTCCCTAGAGGCTTTTCTTGGCAGTGTAGGCTCACCCACTTTGTGGCCCGAAGGCCTCGTACTCGGCTCTCAGCGTTGCAAATGAGAGGACGGATTTGCCTATCCTCCCCGCCTACCACCTTAAACCAGGGCATCCAACACCTGGCTGGGCTACCTTCCTGCGTCCCCCCATCAGTAATAACGCCACTCTGGTGGGGCAGGAATATTAACCTGCTTTCCATCACCTACGCCTTTCGGCCTTGGCTTAGGGACCGCCTAACCCTGGGAAGACGAGCTTTACCCAGGAAACCTTAGGCTTACGGCGAGGGAGATTCTCACTCCCTTTATCGTTACTCATGCCAGCATTATCACTTCCAGTATCTCCACCAGTCCTTTCGGTCTGGCTTCACAGACTACTGGAACGCTCCCCTACCGCTCAGAGAAAGCAACACTCTCTCTGAACCCGCAGCTTCGGTGGTGTGCTTAAGCCCCGTTATATTTTCGGCGCAGAACCACTCGACCAGTGAGCTATTACGCTTTCTTTAAAGGATGGCTGCTTCTAAGCCAACCTCCTGGCTGTCTTAGCGATTCCACATCCTTCTCCACTTAGCACACACTTTGGGACCTTAGCTGGCGGTCTGGGTTGTTTCCCTCTCGTCTATGGACTTTATCACCCATAAGCTGACTCCCACGCTAGGAATAGCGGCATTCGGAGTTTAGATGGGTTTGGTAGCCGGTTAAGACCCCTAGCCCAACCAGTGCTCTACCACCGCCATCCAACGCGTGAGGCTATACTTAAATATATTTCGGGGAGAACCAGCTATTACCAGGTTTGATTAGCCTTTCACTCCTATCCACAGCTCATCCGATGGGTTTTCAACCCCAAGCGGTGCGGGCCTCCATCCGGATTTACCCGGACTTCACCCTGGCCATGGATAGATCACCTGGCTTCGGGTCTACTCCTGGCGACTAAACGCCCTGTTAAGACTCGCTTTCGCTCCGGCTCCACCTCACGGCTTAACCTTGCCACCAAGAGTAACTCGCTGGCTCATTATACAAAAGGCACGCGGTCAGGCAGGCCTCTAAAAGGCATAGCCCTTCCACAGCTTGTAGGCAAACGGTTTCAGGTTCTATTTCACTCCCCTCCCGGGGTTCTTTTCACCTTTCCCTCACGGTACTGGTCCACTATCGGTCAGCAGAGAGTATTTAGCCTTAGGAGATGGTCCTCCCAGATTCCTGCGGGATTTCTCGTGTCCCACAGTACTTGGGGATCTTACCCAGGAAGTCTACTATCCTTTCGCCTACGAGGCTATCACTCTCTACGGCCAGGTTTTCCAACCTGTTCGGCTAGGATGTAGATTTGTAACTTCCCGGCGAGTTTGCGGCCTCACCCGGTAAGACCC
>Ga0190338_1000174_pt1 | contig 11479 bp, 12 predicted proteins | sample 4872041112_MG_FD_163434 | JGI IMG/M metagenome (GOLD analysis project Ga0190338, IMG submission 163434) | Hydrothermal vent sediment bacterial communities from Southern Trench, Guaymas Basin, Mexico - 4872-04-11-12_MG | ecosystem: Environmental > Aquatic > Marine > Hydrothermal vents > Sediment ... | reverse complement strand
GTCTAGTTGAGAGGCTATTTTTGCAATTAGTTTATTGGGACCAATGCCAATCGAGCAGGTTAGTTTTTCTTTTTGTTTTATTTCTTCTTTTATCTTTTTACATAAGTTTTGAGCCTCTTTATAATTTTTTGCAAAACTTAAATCTAAATAAAATTCATCAATGCTTGCTTTCTCTATTCTTGTTGGATAGTTTCTCAAAATTTTTTCTATCTTGTCGGAGACCCTCTTATATTTTTCGATATCCGGCTGGATAAAAATACATTCTTTTTGTCCCTGTTTTTGAGCCTCTTTTGCGAGTTGCCAGGCCTGTGAAATAGGCATGGCAGAATAGATACCAAATTTTCTTGCTAAATAATTTGCAGTTGAAACCACTCCCCTACCTTTTCCGTTTTTGGGATCTGCACCAACAACCAAAGGTTTGCCTTTGAAATGAGGATTGTCTCGTTCTTCAATCATGGCAAAAAAAGCATCCATATCAATGTGGGCAATAATCCTCATAGTTTTTGAAATTTTTTCTTCTCAAGTTCTCGCACTCTTTTTTCGTCTAAGCCAAAGTGATGAGCTATTTCATGCCATACCACCTTTTTAACAAGGTTTTTTATTTCTGTTGAATTTTTGGCGCTGTTTTCAATTGGTTTTTTAAATAAAGTAATTTTATCAGGAAGAACATTGGCATAATGAGAACCACGCTTGGTTTTGGGTATGCCTTGATATAAGCCAAAAAGTGAATACTTATTTGGAAGTTTAAGCTTTTTAATAATATCTTCACTTGGCCAATCTTCAATTACAATATCAACATTTTCAAGCAGTTTTCTAATATGAGGGGGTAGCTGTTCTACTCCTTGTTTTACTAATTCTTCAAATTCTTTGTATGTCATTATTTTATCCTATATTGATTTTTACCTTGTTGCAATAAACCCTCTCCACCTATCTCCTCTCCCTCCCCGTGCCAAGGGGGAGGAGGAAGATTAAAAAGATGGGTGAGGGATAAAAAAAGATATGGTTTATCTTGTTGACAAAAATCAAAATTGATTGTAAAAATTAACAGATCCTTAATTTCTGCATATGGAGGTGAGAGGTGATGGCACAGAAAGAGATGACTCCAAAGGAAAAGAGAATCTGGAGAGTAATTTTTCTAATAGCTATTTTAATAACCTTGGCGCTTATAGGTCTTGTTAGGACTTTAGATGCGATCAAGGCGCTTGTAGACGAATATTGTATTGATGTAGCCCGACTTCCTGTTAAAGAGACGCCTGCAAAATATGGATTAGAATATCAGGAAATCGATGTGGAAGTGGAACCTGGAATACGGCTTAAAACATGGTATATACCCTCTCAACTTGCTGAACCTCTGGTCATCTTGGTGCCAGGGTATGAGGGTACAAGAGAAACTCTTCTTCCTGGAATTCAATTTTTCCATGAGGTCGGCTACTCTACTTTAGCAATAGATCCTCGAGGACAAGGAGAGAGCGATGGCGAATCTATATGCGGGTCTTATCTTGCCTCTGACTTGGGAAAGATTGTGCAGTTTTTCAACCAAAAAGGTGTTTCCAAATTTGTCCTGTTTGGAGTTTCTCTTGGGGCAGTTGGCTCTATCATCGCCGGCGCTCAGAACGAAGAAGTCGTGGGCGTGATTGCAGATAGCGCTTTTGCCAATTTACGTCAAGGACTGAGACATTCTCCTTCTTGCCAGGCTAGCATTTTGTTTGATAATTCCCTCTTGTATAAGCTCTTTCAAGCCTTTGTACCTATATATATCCACAACGCCTTTGGTGAATTTATTGATCCCACCAAAGCCACCGATGCTCTTTCACATGTCAAAGATGTCCGAAATATCCTGCTTATACATGGAAAAAACGACACAGTAATTCCTGTTGAAAATGCATATCTCCTTTTTGAAAAAGCACAAAAAACACCAGGGATAAAGGAGTTATGGATATATGAAGGAGATCATGCGGAAGGTTTCATGAAGCATCCAACAGAATATAAAAGAAAAGTGTTGGGGTTTATAAAACGGATCACGGAGGGCTAGTCCCTCCTTTTTTCTTTGAATTTTTTGTTTTAAAATAAAAATATGCTTTGGTGGGTAGTAATTATAATTGTTTTCGTTTGGGGAGTATTTCTTTTTTTATTTTTAAAGATCAACAAAATCTTAAATCTGTATCTGTATCCCCCAAGAATACTAAATAAAAAGTCACCTAAAGACTTTGGTTTGGAATTTGAAGAATTTAATGTCCAAATAAACCAAGCGAAAATCGCTGCTTGGTTTTTTGAAGGAAAAAGTGAGATCACTCTTATTTTTGTACCCGGCTTTGTTACAAATCGCTCTATTATATTAGAAAAGGTCTGGCCCTTATTAAAAAAACGGGAGTTTAATGCGGTTATTTTTGATCCAAGGGGTCAGGGTGACAGCGAAGGGAAATTTTTAATGGGTGCCTTTATGGATGAGGATGTCTCTGCAATTATAGATTGGCTAAAAAAGAATAAGGGATTAAAAAAATTTGCTCTTCTTGGAACTTCTTTAGGGGCTACTGTTGCTCTTGTTGTTGCAAGCAAAAGAAAAGATGTAATCGCAACAGTTGCAGATAGTCCTTTTATGAATATCTCTAAAATTTCATCTAAAGAAGTTTTCCGAACATTTCCATCTTTGGCAAAAATTTTTCTTCCATTTGCCCGAGCGGTTCTTTTTTTAAAATTTAAACGAGATCTTTTTAGGAAACTCGATGTTTTTTCTGTAATAGAGAATGTATCTCATGTCTTTTTTATTCATGGCAAAAATGATAAGGTTATAAATTATAAACATTCCTTAACTTTATACAAAAGAGCCAAAGAACCCAAGGAAATTTGGATTACAGAGGCTGATCATTGTGAATCATTTACTCTATATCCAAAAGAGTACTTTGAAAGAGTATTAGAATTTATAAAATCACAAAATTACTGAAGATATTTTCTATATCCCAAGTAAGTTAATATAGGCACAAGAGCAAAGGTAATATAGGAAAGATATCCACTATAAATAAGAAACACATTTAACAAAGAGGCACCGGCGTAGATTATTATAGAAAAAAAGATATTGAGTGAGGAAAGGTCCTTTAATGAGAAGACCCCTTTTTTAATGTTAAAGAGCATCAATCCCATTGCTACCGTAAGAAATAAAAAATCTAAAACCCCTATTAAGAATCCAAAAGTAGGGAGACCTGAAACAACGGCGTAGTAATCTTGAAGAGCAGGTCTGTAAATAATATCCGAAGCAATCAGGCAATAAAATGTAAAAGAAAACCAACCTATTCCAAAGAGAATATCTAAGATGAAGTTTATCCGCTTATTTGAGGTAAAATATGATAGGAGAACGGGCAAAAAGCAATAAAGATGCAAAAAAATAAAAATACCTGCTATAGTTAGGAAAAATTTCCCTACCTCAAAAGAGAGATGATGAATTGTCATGATCGCTAAATAATTAAAAAACCACCACAAAGAGCCAAAAAGCCACAAGGAAAAAATTAAGCGTTCTCTAAAAGAGATATTATTCATTTTTCTTTTCTGCCAGGCTTTAAAAATTATCCAGGCGGCGCTAAAACAACAAAAGGCAGCCCAAATCTGAGTCCACCCTCCTTTAAAAATTGTTTCATAAATGATTTGTTTTAGAGCACCCTCCATAAATTAGATAATAAAGTAAATTACATCGCCATCTTGAACTACATAATCCTTTCCTGCTATATTAATTAACCCTTTCTCTTTTGCTTTCTGCCAGGAACCGGCTTCAATTAATTTATCCCATTGAATTACCTCACATCTTATAAACTTTTCTTCAAAATCGCTATGAATTTTCCCACCTGCTTGAGGGGCTTTTGTGCCTTTTTTGATTTCCCAAGCTCTAATTTCATTTTCGTTCATCGTAAAAAAGATAATCAAGTCTAATAATTGATAAGCTTTTTTAATCACCTGGCTAATTTTTGATTTAAGACCCAGCTCTTGAATTTCTGCTTTGGGCATTTCTCCTAATTCTTCCTCAAGCTTTACATCTAAAACAACATGATTTTTATCTGCTAGCTCTTTTGGAATTGTAAAATTGCCTCCTTTTACATTATAAACATATAAAATTGGTTTTGCGGTTAATAGAAAAAGGTCTTTTATTGTGGCTTTTTCTTTTTCTTCTAACTTGAGATCAATCACCTTTTTTCCTTCTCCCAGTGACTCTTTTAACCTTAAAAGAAGCTGATATTCTTTCTCTACTTCTTTATCTTGGCTCTTTATTTGTTTTGAAAGTTTATTCAATCTTTTCTCTATGGTTTCTAAATCTTTGGCTATGAGTTCTCTTTCTAAAATTTCAATATCTCTTTGTGGGTTTATATCTTGTTCCACATGAGCAACATCTTCCTTTTCAAAAAATCTAACAACTTCTAAAATTGCATCAACCTCTCTTATATGAGCCAAAAATTGGTTTCCCAGCCCCTGCCCTTTATGGGCGTCTTTAACTAAGCCGGCAATATCAACAAATTCAATTACTGGAGGAATGACTTTAGGCCGAGGAAAAGCTTTTGCCAAAGCATTGAGCCTTTCATCTGGTACCTCAACTACGCCAATATTGGGATCAATTGTACAAAAGGGATAATTAGAAATATCTACCTTCTTTTTTGTTAAAGCCTTAAAAAGAGTTGACTTGCCAACATTTGGCAGACCGACTATTCCAATTTTTAACATAAAAGAAGTTACTAATAGCTTTAATAATTATATCAGCAATTTATTTTAAAAGAAAGCTAAAATTGTCATCTTGAGGATTTTCTGTTAAAAAGAAACAGGAGGTGAAGAAATTGTCAAGAAAAATACCTAAGCAGCACGTAAGAAGATGTCGGTGGTGTGGATATAAAACACACAGAAAATATTGGCAAAGCGACAAATGTCCTCTCTGTGGGCGAGCCGCGGGATATGTAGAAAGTACTCATGGTGCCCTCTCGGAAGAAGAGATGAAGGAAATAAAAGAGAAAATGCGGCTGGAACAAGAAAAAACTCGCTCTTTATCTTCGGCTCAACGGGGTTGCTGAAAAAGTAACCCCGTTATTTTATTAAAATCAAGAGATTATTTTTGAAGAATTTAATGATGCCTGATCTGGCAAAAATGCGTTTTTTGTATTTTGAGGTTTGTATTTTTATTTCTTCTAACTGTGTAAAGTGACACTTTACACAAGGAGATAATGATATGTGATAAAAAAGTACCCATCCCTCTTTTCTTGCCCGCTCCTTTTTTCTTACAAAAACCAACATATGACAACAACGTTTTGGTTGTTTTTGACAGATAATTATTTTGATTATATAATAGAGCCATCCTTGCACATTCGCAATTTAAACTTAAAGAAAGGAGGTAGAATGAAGGGTTTTTTTGTGGGAATAGGAAAGGGTTTGCTGATAGGTCTCCCTGTAGGAATTCTTGTTTATATTATAGTTGTGCCATTAAAGGGTATTACAAACATTATCTTACCGTTGGCAAAAATATTGTTGCCAGGAGCCTCTCCGATAATTCAGGAAATGGTTTCGTTCTCTTTAATGCTCTTGTTCATAGGCACAATAGGATGCTTAATTGAATTCTTGCATCCCATAAAGCGTATAAAGAAATTGTTGCTTAAAATGCCTTTAAGAAGAAGTTCAAATCAAAAAGAGCAAGTGCCTGAGGCCTTTCGTGAAAAACGGGTCGTTTCGGTAAAATTCGGAGATCTTTCGTTGTTCGCCATTCTTACAGGAGAACTCTCAGTTAACAATGAAAACAAAAAGCCAAAAAAGAAGGTTAACATATTTATTCCTACCTCTCCCAGTATTTTTACGGGTTTCGTCCTTCAGGTTCCTCCTGAAAAGATAAGCGTTGTGGAAAATCTTTCCGCCTCAGAGTTTTTTGCTTTAGTAGCCACATACGGCATAAAATGTCCTCCTCAGGTTTTAAAAGAAGTACAATTTGAAAAGGCCTCACTCCAGTGAGAGTGAGGCCTTTTTTGTTTTCTTATCTTTTCTACTAAAAGGGCCATTTTTTATTAGAATAGGCCCAGACAAGATAGCCAGCAATGCCTACTACAACTACTCCTATTATTACCCAAATAATGGTATTCATAGTTTTAGTTTTGATAAATTAATTTTTTAACTTCGACCTTTGTTTTTTTAATCTCTTTTATAAGTTTATAACCCCTCGCTCTTTTTTAAATCTAATTTTAGGTTTTCTTTTGGAATGTTTAGCATTGAGATAAGAATCTGTAAAATTTGGGAACTAACCTTTTTTATATTCGGCTTTTTATTTGACAAGGCTGATTCAATTATTAAGCCATCCATTGTTCCCAAAAGAAAAGACGAGATAAATTTCAAATTGTTTTTTTTGAGCAAAGAAGAATGCGACAATTTTTTGGTTGTTTCTTCAATAATGGATTGAAATTTACGATTAATTTTTTCTCTCAGTTGAGCAATATAATTTGCTATTTCCGAATCTTTGTCTGGCGTTTTTAAAACCAAACATCTAATCAAATTTTTTTCTTTTAGTCCAAATTTAAGATAGCCTCTAATTGCCCTTATTATAACTTCCTCTGGAGAATTAGCCTTAGAAACTTCCCTGTCTATAGATTTGATCAAGTTTTGAAATGATTTCTCAAGAACCTCAAAATAAAGTTCTTTTTTGCTTTTGAAATGATAATACAGGGCAGCTTTGGTGATACTTAATTTCTTGGCAATGATTTCCATTGAGGTACCCAAAAAACCAAACTCAGAAAAGAGTTCAGAGGCTGTTTTTAGAATTTTTCTTCGTGATTGTTGCATAAATTATTTACTTACCGATCGGTAAGTTATTATTTAAAGATAACTCAGACAAAATCACCTGTCAATCCCCCTGAAAAATTTTATTTACAATTAGACCTCTTTGGCTCTTTAATTATTCTTCCTTTTCTCGAGATTTGTTTGAGATAAAATCTGATATTTGTGCTATAATAAAATAAACCCTAAATCTCATGTCTTCAAGGTCGATTAAAAATAAAAATTAAATAAATTAGCAAAAATTATGAAAAAAGTGGGAATTATCGGAGCAGGTATCGCTGGTTTAACTTGTGGTTATAGATTAGTCCAGAAAGGAATACCGGTTGTTATTTTTGAAAAAAAAGTAATCGTAGGAGGAAGGATTCCTTTTGCTGGAGCAGTGGCTACAGAAAGATTTCATCCCAGATTAATTTCTTTAATTAAGGAGCTGGGGTTGGAAGCACTAAAAGTTCCTCTTTCAAAAACAGAGCAAGGATTTTTTACTTCAGACGGTCAATTGTTGGAGCTGAGACAATTTCAGATGGCATCGATGAAACAATTAGGGTTAAAAGGAGCAATGTATTTTATGAAACTCAATCGATTTGTAAATAGGGTAAGGTTTGATGTTAATAATTTTGATCCACGATTGGTTAAAATAAGGAACATTTCTTTTGAGGAATACTTAAAAGATTGTCCAGAGATAGTCAGAAAAATTGTAGTGGAACCAATGATGCTCTTCACTTTCGGTGCAGATTTGAGTCAGCTTAGTGCCGAATATGGGCTTACTCATATAAGGCTTGGTAATGAATTAGGCTCAGGTAAGGCGTTTACTTTTGAAGAAAATAATATTGCCACTGTAACTAATGTTTTAGACGCAAAACTTAAAGAAGAAGGAACTCAGATTTTTACTTCGGCTGAAGTCAAGAAAATTAACAAGCAAGGGGACAAGTTCACAATTGTTTATGAAAAAGAAGGAGAAAAGACCGAAGAAGTAGATACCGTAGTTCTTGCCGTTCCTTTAGATGAGGTAAAAAGAATTTTCCCAGAGTTGAACCTAGAGAGTGATGTTGATTATCGGGATTCAAAATGTATTTTTGTGGAAGGTAAATTGAGATGGCCGGGAAAGAAATTTATTGTTGGAATGCCGGGCAATCCAGCAAACCTAAGAGCCTTGTTCAATGTTGTTCCCTATAGCCAATTAGTTTATCCAATGGATGAGACAAAAGAAGTGGATTTAGAAAGGCTCTATGAGGAATATAAAATTGTTGATGAGGAAGAAATAAAACCGGCTTTGCCTATAATTGGTCCGAATACTAAAGTGCCAGAGTTGACAACCAAAATGAAAGGAGTTTATCTCTGCGGAGATTTCTATTACTATCCTTGGCTGGAAACATCAGTAGCTACTGCCGAAAAAGTTGCAGATTTGATTAGCAAAGAGGTTTAGCATTAGTAGACCCTGTAAATGTTCTAAGATCAAAATCGCCCCATTTATGCGGGGCGTTTTTTGCTGCGGGGCCAGGATTCGAACCTGGATAAACGGCTCCAAAGGCCGCTGTGTTACCGGTTACACCACCCCGCAATCAATTAAAATTTAACCATATTTTATTCATTTTGGCAAATTTCAACAATCGCTAATTCCAAAGGGAGTTGAGGAATTGGCGAATATTTCATCTTATTTTGAGCTTCTAGAAATATCTTTAAAAATTTTCGCAAATTTCTTTCTTCTATCTTGTTAAGTTGTTCTTTTAATTTTGATTTTGCCTCCAAAGTTAAATTTTCAAGCAAAGGATTGTCTAAATTAGGGTCAATTTTCAAAATCAAACCGCTTCGTAAATACCCAATGAGGGATTTTGCAAACTCAAAAGGATTTAACCCTTTTTCTAAATGTTTATTTAAAAACTCCACACATTTTGCCGGATTTTTTTGGATTAGGAAATCTACAAATTGGCTTATTATGTTTATATCAATTAGCCCTAAAATGTCTTTGACATCGTTTGCGGTTATCTTCTTTATGTTTTGAGTTTTGGCATAGGTTATTACTTGATCCAAAAAACTTTCAGCATCTCTCATTGCTCCACTGGAATTAGCAGCAATTAATTCTAATGCTTCTTTTTCAATGTCAATGTTTTCTGCCTTACAGATAAATTCAAGTTTCTTCAAAATCTGAGGGACAGTTAACTTATGAAAGTCAAACCTCTGACAGCGTGAGATAATTGTAGGAATCATTTTCTCCGGCTGAGTGGTGGCTAAAATAAAAATTACATGTTGTGGCGGCTCTTCTAATATTTTTAAAAGGGCGTTTGCTGCATCCTTGGACAATTGATGAGATTCGTCAATAATAAAAACTTTATACTTAAGTCTTGTTGGAGCAAACTTTGCTCCTTCTTTTAATTGTCTTATTTCTTCAATTCCCCTATTTGAGGCAGCGTCAATTTCAATTAAATCTATCGCTCTTCCGTCGTTTATCTCTTTGCAAGCACTACATTTATTACAGGGCTCATGCCCTTTTCTGTTTTCACAATTTATTGCTTTAGCAAAGAGACGAGCCAACGTTGTCTTGCCAGATCCCCAAGGACCGGCAAATAGATAAGCATGGGAAATCATATTTTCCTCAATTGCATTACTCAAAGTTCTAACTATGTGTTCCTGTCCAATCACTTCAGAAAATGTTTTTGGTCTATATTTCCGATAAAGGACCATAAATTCAATTCGAAACGAAAACTGCCTTAATTATTTTTTGAAGATGAAGAATTTATAGGAAAGGAAATTCCAGATAAAACCACATAAAACTCCTATAATTGGTGCCACTCCTCCTGCCCAGATAGTTGGAGCAATATGAAATTGAGGACCTACAACATTAACTAAAAACACTGCCACCCCAACATTAATTAAAGCGCCGATACCGGTTACAAAATAAAATCCTGCAAATTCTTTACCTTTGAGTTGGGTGCCTTTTTCGAATGTCCAAAATTTGTTCCAAAAATAACTATTTGTAGCGGCACAAGAGAAAGAAATGAATTTGAATAATCCATATAAACCTCCTTTTTCAATCCCTGTTATCCACATTAAAAAACCCAAAATTCCTAAATCAATAAAAGTGTTCAAAGCTCCGACAACTACAAATTTTGCTAACTGCCAAATAAATTTCAACTTTTTCCCTAAAATATTTGCGATAGATAATCCTATAACTACCAATATTGGAATAATTATTGGAAAAGGATATATAAACTTCAAAGAAAACCATGCAAATTTCTCTGCGAGGTCGGCTTCCAAATTTTTAAAGACAGCAATGGCTAAAATACCAATTAGAAAGCCCAAAAGTAATCCGAGAAATAAATCTTTTTTTGTCATGGGATTATTTTAATTGTTTCTAAATACTAACAAAAAATAAAAAAAATTTCAAAACGTATTGTAATGTTTAAATTATGGCAAGGTAAAGTTAAGATATCATTTTAAGAAATTCTTCCTCAGAAATAGTTTTTACTCCAAGTTTTTTTGCCTTTTCATATTTCGATCCTGGATTTTCTCCTACAACCACAAAGTCTGTATTTTTTGAAACAGAAGAGGAAACTTTTCCTCCAAGGAGTCTTACTTTCTCTGAAGCTTCTTCTCGAGTCATTGTCTTAAGGGCTCCTGTAAAGACAAAAGTTTTACCTTTTAATTTTTCTTCAACCTTTTTGGGGGTAATAATTTTAACTCCGGCTTTCAGAAGACCGTCGACTAATTTTATATTCCGCGCATTTCTAAACCACTCATAGATACTCTTTGCCACAATTGGCCCTACATCAGGAATAGCTTCTAATTCTTCTAAACTCGCCTTTTTTAAATTTTCAATTGATCCAAACTTCCTTGCTAAAATATTTGCTGTCTCCTCTCCTACATGTCTAATTCCAAGTGCATATATAAACCGCTCAAGCGGTATTTCCTTTGCTTTTTCTATTGCGTCAATCAGATTTTGAGCAGATTTTTCCGCGAATCTTTCAAGCGGAACCAAGTCTCCTTTTTTCAATTTGAAAATATCAGCTGGGGTCTCAATTAATCCTTCTTCTATCAATTGATCTATAATTTTGGGGCCCAGATGCTCAATATCAAATGCTTTTTTTGAAACAAAATGATATAAAAATCTTTTTTGAGTAGCAAAACAATTTTTGTTTGTACAATAATAATCTACCTCACCTACTCTTCTTTCAAGTGGCGCTCCGCACACAGGACACTTATTTGGCATTTTGAATTCTTTTTCTTTGCCGGTTCTAAGTTCTGGCAGGGCTTTAACGATCTCTGGAATTACCTCCCCTGCTCTCCTCACAATAACTGTGTCTCCGATTTTCACTCCTAGTCTTCTGATCTCGTCTTCGTTGTGCAAGGTTGCTCGGGAAACAACCACCCCTTCAAGATTGACAGGCTCCAAAATAGCAACCGGTGTCGCCTTACCTGTTCTTCCAATTTGAATAACAATATCTTTAATTTTGGTGGTTGCTTCTTTGCCTTGAAATTTAAAAGCTATCCAGTATCGTGGTGCCTTTCCTACAACACCTAAAAGCGGATAGAGATCTAATTGATTCACCTTAACCACTACTCCATCACAATTGTAGGGCAATTTCTCTTTATTTTTTGCCCAGTGGTGATGAAACTCAATTACTTCTTTTAGGTTTTTGGCATGCGTTCCCAAAACGATTTTCATTCCACATAATTTTGCCAATTTCATTGTCTCTTGATA
>Ga0190338_1000173_pt1 | contig 11540 bp, 9 predicted proteins | sample 4872041112_MG_FD_163434 | JGI IMG/M metagenome (GOLD analysis project Ga0190338, IMG submission 163434) | Hydrothermal vent sediment bacterial communities from Southern Trench, Guaymas Basin, Mexico - 4872-04-11-12_MG | ecosystem: Environmental > Aquatic > Marine > Hydrothermal vents > Sediment ... | reverse complement strand
TTACGGCGGAGGACGTGGCGTTTACGTTCAACTGGATCGCGGATCCCGCCAACGCTTCCCCAAACCAAACCGAGTTCGAGTGGTTGCAAGAGGTCGTGGTAATCGACGATTACACAGTGAAGTTCATCACCAAGCCCGATTGGGCCCCGTATGCGCCGGCGCTTTTGGGCGAAAACTACGCCATCGTGCCTAAAGACACGGTTTTGGAAATGGGCGATGACGAGTTCAACGTGAACCCGGTGGGGAGTGGTCCCTTCAAGTTTGTGGAGTGGAAGCGAGGCGATCACATCACCGTGGTCCGCAACGAGGATTACTGGCTCACCAAACCGTACCTAGAGAAGATCATTTTCCGCCCCATTCCTAACCTGGCCACCATGATGCTGGAACTGGAGACCGGCGGCATTGACATCGCAGACAATGTACCTGCACAAGATGCCAAGCGGTTCATGGACAACCCCGATCTCGGAGTGGTTGTTCAGCAGATCCCGAGCCTTTCCTACTTCTACCTCGGGTTCAACATGTCCAAGGCCCCGAGCAACGACATCAGGTTCCGCAAGGCTGTGTACATGTCCTTCGACGCCACCGCAGCGGTGGACGCCGTGTTCCAAAACCTCACCGGGTTGAGGGCCTATGGAGCGGTCCCACCGGCGTTGTGGGCGAACGACCGGGAGTACTTGAAGACCATCGCCATCCAGGAGGACGACGAGCAGGCCAAGGCCCTGTTCGAGGAGCTCAAGGCCGAAGGCGTGATCCCCGCGGGTTACAAGGCAGTCGTTTACTGTCCGCCTGATCCCAGGCGGATTCAGATCTCCACGGTAGTTGCCACCAGCCTCATCGAAAACGGCGTTGAGGCAGAGGTGCAACCCTTGGAGTGGGGGCCCTACCTAGACCTCCTGTACCGGAGCGAGGAGAAGCCCGAGGGCGAGTACGACATGTACGTCATCGGCTGGTCCGGAAGCCCCGATCCCAACGCCTTCCTCTACTATCTTTTCACCAGCGAGAACGCCACCGTGGGAAGCGCGAACAACTTCTCCTTCTACATGAACGAGCGAGTTGACACCCTGATCAAGTACGCAGGGACAACCCTGGATCCCGACATCCGCGAACCCGAGTACGTGGCCGCCCAACGCATCATCTTCAAGGACATCGTGCACATCCCACTCTATCACTATATCGAGACCCGGGGGGTCCGCGCCCGAGTACACGGGTACAAGGTGGATCCGACGGCATCCATGCCCATCGTCGACCCGTTCACCAACGTGTGGGTAGAGCAAGGGTAAGCTTGAGGTGGTGGGGGGAGGGGGAAGCTAGCTCCCCTCCTCCCGCTTTTCATTGGGGAATCGAACAGAAGTGAAGGCCGGCGATGATAGCGTATACGGTAAGGCGTTTCCTGCAGATGTTCATCGTCCTCTTCGGGCTATCTCTTCTGATATTCATCATGCTGAAGATGACCCCCGGCGACCCAGCGGTTATCATGGCTGGTTTGGGGGCCACCCCGGAAACCATTCAGGCGATCAGGGATAAGTTGGGCTTAGACCGGCCCTTACATGAACAATACTGGCGATTGATCTCGGGGTTGTTCAACGGCCAAATCCGTGCGGTTACGTACCATACCAGCGTCTGGGGGATAATCTTCGAACGGCTTCCAGCCACTGTGGAGCTCGGCATACTCGCTTTGATCATTGCTCTTTTGGTTTCAATACCTGCAGGACTTTTATCGGCTATCTACAGGAATTCACCACTTGATTATGGGGTCACCACTGTGGCTTTGCTTGGTATCTCCACACCGGTGTTTTGGACTGCCCTGATGCTGATGTTGATTCTGGGCGTGGTCCTCCGCATCCTCCCGATTTCCGGAAGGGGAGAGACCATAGGGATATGGTCCTTCGTCACCTGGGATGGGCTTAGGCATTTGATCATCCCTTCGCTTGCCCTTTCTTCCGTGCTCATGGCCATGAATGCCCGCTTGACACGGGCCAGTATGTTGGAGGTCATGCGTCAGGAATACATAAAAACCGCACGAGCAAAGGGCGTACGGGAGGCCATGGTCATCGTAAAACACGCTTTTCGCAATGCCATGGCCCCGGTTCTGACAAATGTGGGTCTGCAAATAAGCACCATTTTCGCAGGAGCCGTGTTGACCGAAACGACCACTGCGTGGCCCGGGATGGGGCGATTGATGATCGAGGCGATCAACCGACGTGACGAAGCGGTGGTGCTGGGCCTGGCGCTGTTCCTGGCCATAACTGCCCAGATCGGTTATCTGGTCGTGGACCTTGCATACGCGTGGATTGATCCTAGGATTAGTTATGATTAAGGAGACAGGATGAGGTACGCCCTTTCGCTTATCCTGCCTGGACTTGGGCATCTGTACGCGGGGTTTTATACGCGGGCCATGCTCTTTCTTGCGTCACTAGTTATTCATGGGGGAATCCTGGGGTTAGCGGTGGCACGGGGCCAGCTAGTGTGGATGGCTCATGGAGTGCCGGCGCGAATTCTCAAGGGCTATTTGTTTTCAAGTCTCGTGCTGGTGGCCTTCCTGGGACTGACCTGGGTCCTCGCTCTATGGGACCTTTATCGTTTAGGGAAACGGCCTGAACAGATCGGGCAGAGCTATTGGAGTCTGGTAGGACGGCGGTTCCGCAAGGATCCAAAGGGACTGGTTGGAGTGGGAATCATCTTTATGATCTTATATCTGGCCCTCTTTTCTCCCTTCTTTGCGCCCTTCGACCCCATCAAGATGGACCTGATCAACGTGCGGGCCCCGCCCTCCCCGAAACATCCCCTGGGAACCGATCATTTCGGGCGGGACATCCTATCTCGTGTAATTTACGGAAGCCGGACAGCCTTGGGGATCGGAGTGATGGCTACATTGCTCAACATGCTCCTGGGGGGTATCCTAGGTCTTCTAGGAGGGTTTTACCGAGGGCCTACTGATGCAGTCGTCATGCGATTTCTGGAGATTCTCAACTCCATTCCCTTTCTCCTGTTTGCACTCCTCGCCATGAGCATTTTCGGATCCAGCATTCCCATCTTGATCCTGGTTCTCGGGATCTTTGGGTTACAGCCGGCCCGCATCATTCGCAGCGAGGTGCTCTCCGTACGTGAGGAGGACTATATCCTCGCTGCCAAAGCTCTAGGTGTGAGTACCTGGCGGCTTATTTTCCGACACGTATTTCCCAATGCTATCGCTTCCCTACTTGTCACCACAACGATGTCCATTGGGGTGAACATCGTCACAGTCGCCGGGCTCAGCTTCTTGGGCTTTGGTGTCAAACCTCCCACTCCAGACTGGGGCAACATGCTTGGAGACGCTCAGGAGTTCTTCCGAACTGCCTGGTGGATGGCCGTATTTCCTGGGCTGTCCATTGTGGTTACGGTATTCGGATTCAATATTTTGGGAGATAGTCTACGGGATGTCATGGACCCCCGGCTTAAATAAGCATGTCCCGTCTCTGACCTGAACCAAAGAGAACGCAGAGTAAGCGGGGAAAGCGATTGGGTTGGGCGAAACTGGAGAGGAAATCGCCAGCGCCTTTGCTGGCCACTTATCCCCCGACTTCCTTGCCTGGTAGCGTCCACTCACAGATCCAAACGGAGATCTTGACGGAGCCTTGCCCGATCGCTAGACTATTTTGTGGTAGACAGAAGGGGGGTGATAGCTGGCGAAAAGGGTTTGGAACTTGGGAGCCCGTTTTGAGTTCAAAAAGGAGGGGTATCGTCTATGTGGCGAAAAGCGTTTGTGGCAGTTGCGATCTTGGGGTTACTAGGGCTTCTGGCGTTCGGTCAGGAGATCAAGAATCCGGATACCATGATCTGGGTTACGCATGGGCCGGCGGAGACTTGTGACCCTCACTACTCCTATGACACGGCGAGCGGTGAGATCATCTTTAACGTCTACGAAAACCTGGTTCGTTGGCCGTACGGCATCGTGGACGCTGACGAAGTGGACCTTTCTTACTCCCTCGCCGCGGATGACCTTCTCCCGATGCTCGCCACCGAGTGGTCGGTGAGCGATGACGGCTGCACTTACACGTTTAAGATCCGCGAGGGCGTCAAGTTCCATGCCGGGGGGACCCTCACCCCGGAGGACGTGGAGTACTCCTTTGAGCGGGGCATGCTTCAGGACCGTGACGGTGGGCCGATCTGGATGCTACTTGAGCCGCTCACCGGCTTCTCCACGCTTCGCGATGTGGCCAAGGCTGCCTTGGGTGAGGAGAGGTATGAGGAGATCGGCGGCGATCTTCATAAGTTGACCCCTGACGAACAGGCTTACATTTATACCTTCTACATCGACCCGGCGGTTGAGGTTCAGGGGAACACAGTGGTCTTTAATCTCCCTAAGCCTTACCCGCCTTTCCTCACCATCCTGGCCCATGGTGCTTCTTGGTCCGCCATCTTGGACAAGGAATGGTGCATTGAGGAAGCCGGCTGTTGGGACGGCCAACCCAACACCTGGGCCAAGTGGTGGAACCCCGGTGGTGGTGAGGCGGCTGAGGAGTCCGAGCTCTACGACATCGCCAACGGAACCGGCCCATTCAAGCTCAGCCGATGGGACGTAGGTGTAGAGGTCGTATTTGAACGGTTTGACGACTATTGGGGAGAGCCGGCAAAGTTGAAGTATGCTATCATCAAGAAGACGGCGGAGTGGTCGGACCGTCTGCTCATGTTCCAGGCTGGCGATGCCGACATCTGCACGGTGCCCAGGCAGAATCAGTCGCAGGTAGAAGGGCTCCCCGGGATCGTGTGCATCCATCACTTGCCCACTCTTTCCATGAACCCAGCGGCGTTCTTCACCGCCCCGGTGGTGACGGAGGGCAACGACTTCATCGGGGAGGGACCGTGGGACGGCCTTGGCATCCCACCGGACTTCTTCGCTGATATCAACGTACGAAAGGCCTTCTGCTTGGCATTTGACTACGACACCTACATCGAGGACGTGCTCATGGGTGAGGGGTACAAGACGCACGGGCCGATCCCGCAGGCTTTCGAGTGGGCGTACAATCCCGACCCCGATCTCCTTTGGGAGTATGATCCTGAACAAGCCGAGGAGCTCATGCGCCAGGCCCGCGGCGGCGAGATCTGGGAGAAGGGGTTCAACCTGACCATCCTCTACAACGAGGGCAACGAGCCGCGCCGGGTAGCGGCCGAGATCCTGGAGGCCAACTTCGAGGCCATGAACCCCAAGTTCCAGATCGAAGTCCGCGCTGTCCCGTGGAACACCTACCTGAGCTACTTGGTCACTGCCAAGCTCCCGCTCTTCATCATCGGGTGGCTGGCGGACTTCCCTGATCCACACAACTTTGCAGTTCCGTTTGTCGCTTCCTACGGCACATTCTCCGGCTGGCAGGGCGACTACATGGTCGAGAACATCTTCAAGCCCTACTTCGACCCCCTTGTCGAGGCCGGCATGGCCACTACAGACCAAGCAGAGCGGGCTAAGGCCTACTACGAGATCTCGCGCCTTGCCCATGAGTACGCCATCGACATCTGGCTGCCTCAGGCTGAGGGGCTGCGGAACATCCGCGACTGGGTGCAGGGGTACCCGTTCAACCCCATCTTCCCAGGGCCGTACTTCTACCCGATGTACAAGGCCTATGAGTAGGGTTGAGACGGGTTGACCCAGTTGTTAGACTAGAGGCAGGGGCTGTAAGGCCCCTGCCTCTGTGCTCATGTGTAATGTAGAGGAGATCAGTTGATCGCTTACATTGTCAGGCGGTTGCTTCTGCTCCCCATAGTCCTATTTGGGCTCTTCATCATGGTTTTCGGCATGATGAGCCTGCTCAGTCCATATCAGCGTGCCTCCGTTTTCGTAAGTGATGTCACCCAGCTTAAGAACCAAAGCATGGAGGATCTGATCGAGCGCTTTGGGCTTGACGATCCTCCCTGGGTTCAGTTCGCCCGCTGGTTTAACAACGTGCTTCATGGAGACCTTGGCTGGTCGGAATCAGCGAAACGCTCCGTGTTCGATGCCTTCAAACGCTTTCTTCCTCAATCGGTTGAGCTCGCCCTTTGGTCAGCCATCCCCATCGTCTTCGGGGGGATATGGCTGGGCCAGCTTTCGGCTGTCAAGCAAAACAAGCCGGTGGATCACGCGACCAGGGTGTTCGCGATCGTGGGCTGGTCTCTTCCCACCTTTGTCGCCGGGCTTTTAGCGCTTTTCGTGTTTTATGGGATCCTAGGCTGGTTTCCTCCAGGGCGTCTGAGTCTGGAGGCGAGCCACATCATCCACTCCGACCAGTTCCGCTTGTACACGGGGATCATCACCTTGGACGCGATCTTGAACTGGAACTGGTTTGTTTTCGCCGACGCTCTTCGGCATCTTGTGCTCCCGGTGATCGTGCTCGCTTACGTGAGCTGGGCGATGTTGTTGCGTGTAACCCGGTCCAGCATGCTCGAGACCTTGCGGCAGGAGTACGTGATGACAGCTAGGGCCAAGGGACTTTCGGAGCGGGTGGTGATCAGGCGACATGCTCGGCGGAACGCACTTATCCCCGTGGCCACCATCGCCGGGCTTACAGTAGCTTTTCTATTCAATGGGCTTGTGATCACTGAGTACATCTTCGACCTGCATGGCCTAGGGCGTTGGGCGGCCATGGCCGCGCAGCAATTCGATCTCCCGGCACTCCTTGGGTACCTTTTGTTCAACGGCTTTTTGATCGTCATGGCTAACTTGATCGTGGACATCATGTACGCGTTCATCGATCCCCGGGTGAGGCTGGAATGAGGACGTTTTTAAAGCTACTTAAAAACCCGCTTGGCTTAAGTGGGCTTTTGCTGATCCTCTTCTTTGGGGTGGTAGCCATATTGGCACCGGTCCTCGCTCCCCCCAAGTGGCCCCATGAGCCGTACCGAATCCCCAGGGATGGGTACCGGGCAGAGCCGCGTCCCCCAAGCCCTGAACACCCATTTGGCACTGCGGAAGGGCAATACGATATCTACTACGGGTGCGTTTGGGGAACACGAACCGCCTGGTATGTGTCCACGATTGTGGTTGGCCTTTCGGCCCTGATCGGCATCACGATCGGGGCGGTGGCGGCGTTCTATGGTCACTGGTTTGACGAGGTTGTCATGCGCATAACTGACATCTTCTATGCCTTCCCCTTCTTGGTCGCGGCGATGACCCTCACGTCGATCCTGGGCCGGGGTGTGACCAATGCCATGATCGCATTGGTGGCCTTCGGGTGGATGGGATATGCCCGGCTCATACGAGGAGAAGTGCTTAGGCTCAAGGAGATGGATTACGTGCAGGCGGCCCGGGCGTTGGGTGCTCCAACCAGGCGGTTGATCGTGCGTCACATCCTGCCCAACGCCATTTGGCCGGTATTCGTCCAGGCCACGATGAATATGGGTTCCATCGTGATCACCTTCGCAGCGCTGAGCTTCCTCGGGGTAGGCGCCCCACGGGGCTATGCTGATTGGGGGCAGATGATCAGCTATGCCAGAAACTGGATCATAGGCCTGCACGGCAATCCGTTGGCGTATTGGTATACCGTAGTCTACCCTGCAGTTTCTATCACCCTGTTTTGTCTTGCCTGGAACCTCGTAGGGGATGCCCTGCGGGATATACTCGATCCCAGGCTGCGGGGGCGTGTTTCCGTCTGATCACGCCTTTTCCTGAACAAGGGGGCTTCATGGCCCGACAGGGAAGCCTGTGGACGGTTCTAGTATACCTGGCGCTGCTCCTGTTCGTGGCCACCGCCGCGCTTTTCTCAGCCCGGTACATAGTGAGTCGCCCTTGGACCGCCCGCGAACGGGTGCAAGCGATATGCGTCCTTGACCGCATCTACGCGATCGGTGGGGTCACAGAGGCGCGGGGGGTAGTCGATGAAGTACTGGAGATCGACCCGGGCAAGCGACGGATGCGGATGGTCGGGAGGATACCACCCCCTCGGCTTGGGGCGAGCGCCGCAGAATGGAAAAATCGGATTTACCTCCTTGGTGGGTTGGCCGGCGATCGCTATCTTGACCAAATTGTGGCCTTCGACCCCATCAGTTCGGAAAGCCGGGTGGTGGGGCACCTGCCCTCCCCCCGGGCCTATGGTGGAGCTACATGTTGGAAAGGGAAATTGTACTACGTAGGGGGGTGGGACGGGGAGCACCAACTTGACGAGATCGTTGCCTTTGACACTGAGACAGGCAGCGTGAGGTTGGTAGGGAGGCTTCCCAGTCCGCGGGAATTCGTCGCCGTAGCCGCGCTGGAAGACCGCCTCTACGTCATCGGCGGGGAGGGAAAGGATGGGCGGCTAGCTGAGATCTTGGAGTTCGACCTGCAGCGTGGGGAGGTCCTGCGGCGGGGCAAGCTGCCTATTCCCATGTCTCGCTGTGCAGCTACGGTGCTTGGAGATGAGATCTACGTGGCCGGGGGCTGGGCAGGCAAGCCCCTTGATGAGCTGCTCATGATCGATACCTCCTCCGATCAGTTAGAGATCGTCACCTTGGGACAACTTCCCCATCCCATGGCTGATCCGGCCCTCGTGGCCCTAGGAGAGAAACTTTACGTTATCGGTGGCGAAGATCCCGAGCTGAAAAGGCAGATCGGTGTGTTTGAGCTCGACCCGCTCACCGGGCTCAGCGAAAACCTTCGCATGCGGAGTTTCCTGCGGTGGTGAGGGCTAGCCTTCCGGCCAGCAAGGACTCGCTCTAGGATTCGGTTGAGCCTCGTGAAGGGGCTCTCTCTCCTGGGGTCGAGTGGGGTGACAAGCACGGTGTAAAGGCCGGCTAGGTTCCCCCCCAGGACGTCTGTGAAAAGCTGGTCGCCGATCATCGCGGCCTGACTTGCCGGAACCCCGAGCCAGCCCAGCGCCCGGCGGAACCCGAAAGGGAGGGGTTTTCGGGCGGGCCAGATCACCGGGACCTCAATCTCTTCAAAGAACGCAAGCACTTCCGGACGCAGGGAAAGGCGGCCGTTTGAGAGCACCGCCACTCGGAACCCCCGAGCGATCAGCTCCTTTAAAAGCTTCCGGACGCGGGCATCCGGAGGGCCGGTCCGCCACAGGCACAGGGTGTTATCGAGGTCGAAGATGAGCGCCCTGATCCCTCGCCGCCGCAGCGCTTCGTAGTCGACGTGGTGAACGGATGGAGCATAGCTACGGGGGTGAAAGACCCTCATCCCTCAACTCGGATCTCCCCTATCGGCACGTATCTTGCAGCCCGAGAAAGTAGTGCAAGCACGTCCTCCACTCCTTGGGGGGAGACGTAAAGCTTGTACAGCTTGCGGCCCTTTTCCACCCGGTACTTGCGCCTGACGTTGGCCAGGCCGTCGGTGGCCATGAGGACTCCGTCGATAAAGTGGAGGGCCTCATCCTGAGTCTCCACCCAGATCACGGTGGCGTCAGGAGGGGCTGCAGCCCCCGGCCTTGAGAAACGACCGTTCATTCGCCGTCCTCCAGCCGTCTCAGGTGTCGCTTGAGGGCGAGCTCTGGTTCTACCCCCCAGCGGTGAGCCAGGGCACAGACGAAAAATAAAAGTTTTCCGATCTCCTCCTCGGGGCGTGCTGGCGCCTCTTCAGGGGATGGGAGATGAGGATGGACCGGGCGGATTGAGCTTGGGCCATGAGCCTCGATGTACTTCCTGGCCGCAATCAGGGCGGGGCGGGCGAGGTCCAGGCCCTTCCCCTCCTCGCGCTTGAACTCCTCCCAGTGCTTCCTTACCTCCGCCGGGGTGGTCGCCTTTACATCCCCAAACACGTGTCTATGGCGCCGGATGAGCTTTTCCCTTAGGGCGGAGGCCACATCCCCCAAATCGAAACGCCCGGCTTCCGCCTCGATCTGGGCATGGAGGGCCACCTGAAGGAGGAGGTCCCCCAGCTCCTCCTTTATCCTCCCGGGATCGCCGCCCTCCAAGGCAGCCGCCGCCTCGTAAGCCTCTTCAAGTAGATAGGGGACAAGGGAGGCATGGGTTTGGGCTCTATCCCAGGGACATCCCCTAGGCCCCCTGAGCCGGGCGATCACTTCCGCTAAGGCCTCCACCGCCTCCCCAATCCGGCCCATCATTCCGCCTCGGAGCCCTGTTGCGGCCCTGTCTCTAGGGTAGCGGGCGGTGTTTGCACCTCGCCCCCAAGCTCCTTGAGGAGAGGCACAAGCTCATCGGCGCGGAAGCTGGGGTCGGCCTCGTAGATGCGCTCTAGATCCGCCTTGGCCTTGTCATCCTTCCCCTGGTCGTGGTAGATCAGGGCCCGCTGCCACAGCGCCTCAAGGCCTGCTTGAGAAAGCTTCCCTTGTGGGCCGGCCCGCTGCGTTTCACAGTCCACCACCTTGTCCAGCACCACGAGCTTGCGCTCAGGGTTTTCGAGCTTCGCCAGGGCTTGCTGATAGTAATCAAGTGCGGTGTCGTACTTGGTCTTAGGCACGTAACAATCCCCCAGACCAATCAGGGCATCCACGTTCCCCGGGTCCTGGGCCAGGATCTCCTGGTACTGGCGGATCGCGGAGTCGTATTTGTACTCTTGGCGATAGTAGCCGGCGAGCTTAAAGCGGGTGTCGATATCGTCCGGAGCAAGCTCTACGATCTTTTCCGCAATTGCTTCCTTTGTGGCCACGTCATAGGTGCGGCGCAAGGCCTCTCGGTACTGCTCCAGGGCCTGTCCATCCTCGCCCAGCTTGCGGTATACGTCACCTAAGCCATCGTAAGCCTCGCCCCGGTAGGGGAAACGATGGATGAGATCCTGGTATTCCTTCTTCGCCTCGTCCAGCTGCTCTGCTACAAGATAAGCATGGGCGAGCCTCAGCTGGACTTCCGAGGTGGGGTTCTTACGAAAGGCTGCCTGATAACGCTCGATGGCACCTTCCGCGTCTCCCTGGGCGAGGAGGAGGTCCCCCATCAACGTTTGAACCGTGTCGTTGTCCGGCTGGGCTTGCAGGAGTTTTTCGAGCAAGGGGCGGGCTTGGTCGTATTGTTCGTCCCGTAGGTATGCCTCAGCCAGCCTGAGTTCGACGGTGCGACTTCCGGTTTGAAGGCCAAGGGCTTTCTTGAAACACTGAATGGCCCGGCCATAGAGCTGCATCGCCATGGCGGCGTCACCTTGCCCTATATAGGCGGCGACGAAGTCCGGCTTGGCGTCGATGGCCTGTTGGTACTCGCGGTCGGCTTGAACGTATTGACCGCGTTCCCGGTACAGCTCGGCCAGTCTATAGTGGATCTGGGGGTTCTGAGGATCGAGGGCGATCACTCGGTTGAAGAACGCCTCGTCCCCTTCCCCTGTATCAGCGAACCTGAGGTAGTGCTCGATGGCCTTTTGCTTGTATTCCTCTTCTTGGGCGCTTAGCTCCTCAAGCTTGGCCTGCTCCTCTTCGGTCAGCTCATCCTTCCCTTTAAGCTCGGCCATCTGGGTTCCCACGTCGATGTAAAGTTGTTCGTACATACGGCCTATGTAGTAGTCGAGGTAAAGGTCGGAGATCGTCCCCTGGGCCTCTGCCGCAAGGAGGATGTCCAGGGCTGCCTTCTTGTCACTTGGGTACACGAGGAAGGCATGGAGGAGCGGGTCTGGCACCTCAATTTTGGCGCTTTTCCTGAGCGTTTCATACCACTCCGTCCAGCGT
>Ga0190338_1000170_pt1 | contig 11641 bp, 9 predicted proteins | sample 4872041112_MG_FD_163434 | JGI IMG/M metagenome (GOLD analysis project Ga0190338, IMG submission 163434) | Hydrothermal vent sediment bacterial communities from Southern Trench, Guaymas Basin, Mexico - 4872-04-11-12_MG | ecosystem: Environmental > Aquatic > Marine > Hydrothermal vents > Sediment ... | reverse complement strand
TCACAAGGAAATCCGGTTTCTTTAAGAAAAGAAAGAGATTTCTGAATAAGCTTAATCGGAAAATTAGTATAAGTGACCATTTGATATTTCTCCCATGGTGCCTTAATGTCCATGGCAATATAATCCACCAGGTTTTTTTCTATAAGCAGTTTTAACATTAATGGTTTTGTGCCATTGGTATCCAGCTTTACCGCAAAACCCATTCTTTTCAACCAGGCACAAAAGGTTGGTAATTCCTTTTGTAAAGTAGGTTCACCTCCAGTAATAACTACTCCATCAATAATCCGTTTTCTTGTCTGGAGGAATTCATGAATTTTTTCATAAGAAATAGGGAGCTGTAGGCAATCTACTAATTGGAGATTATGACAATATGGGCAACGAAAGTTACACCCCTGAGTATAAATAATAGCAGCCAGATGGTGAGGAAAATCAATGGTAGAAAGTGAGGTAAGTCCGCCAATATTCATTGATTTATATTTTCACTCCTTTTTAAAATTGCCTCAATTCCTCTTAGGTAAAACTCTCAAGCATGGCAGTTTGTACTTCTTCTAACACTTCAAGTTTTTTAACCAGTTTTAATTTAATTTTTAGTCTGGAACTGATAGGTGTAAGTATTCTAAAAATTTCTTCTTTTTTGACTAATATCACTTTTGGGATAAATTTAATATTTTCAATGAAACTCAAAAATTGCTCTGGAAATTCTGAAGTATACTCTGATGGCCTGGCCATATAGTGATTCAAAATAAGACCTGTATGGTGATCTATCCATAAAAAAAGACAAGGGTAAAAAGGCCTCTCTCCTTCTTTAACAACCATTGGGGGGTAGAAAAAATCAACTTCCCAAACTCGATTTTTAAAAGAGGCATTCTTTTTAATTCTTTTCAAACGCAATTCATCTATTGGCCTGCCTTCTTCGGCCTTTTTTAAAGGTGATGGTTTTAACCATTCATCTTTCCATTCTAAGGCCTTCCCTTTTCTCACAGGCACCCTGACTAAATAACGGTTTTTCTCAGGAGGGGTAAGCATTTTTTTATCTTTTTTAAATCGCAGAGCGATTTCTATTGTCTGTTGCAAAACCAAGGTTAGATATGTTACTTCCTCTCTGGTTAGATACCAGGGATAGTATCCAGGCTGGTAACTTCTGAATAGCGGCCACGCATTCTTTCCCCTGAATTTCAAACCCAGTTTTTTTATTATCTCCAAATCTGTTCTTTCTAAAAATTTTCTGTCTTCAAACGATGCCATCAGACACTTTAGAAAATATAAACCTTCAGTTTTACCTGAAGCAATTTCTTCGGATTGCATTTTTAAATATCCCTCTAAGCCCTCTGTTCCCAGATAAACCACCAAGGCAAACACTTCACCCAGATTCCCCAGTATACAACAATAGCCAATTTCACCGCTCACTGGATTTTGCACCCCAAATATATCTGAATCTAACATCCATTTCCAACTTTCAATTTTCTTGAATTCCATAGCTGTATGATATAAATTTTTCCATTCCTGCATGGATGGTGATGATTTTCTCATATTTATGGCCCCTAAAGTTTCATTTAAGTCCTCTCAGCTTGTTGAAAAACTCAGATGCATATTATCTTTACCCAACTTGTTCCCTAGTTTAGCACACCGCTTCGCTTGCTGTCAAAGCTGCTCCGTTTTCGCACCCTTTGGGCTTACGGCTTTGACAGCGCTGCGCCGCGTGCTCCTGAAAAATCGAAGGTTGGTGAGAAAGAAAAATATTTTATTCCTTTCAACCAACTCTACTTTTTAAAAGCAGATTGCGGAGTGCCATCAAGACTGGCGAAAGCCACCCTGAAAGGGCCTGGTCTTGATGGCTTAAGTTTATTATTTTTCAAAAACACTCCTGTCTACCCCAGGCAAGCCTGCGGATGATATTTTGCGCTTGTTAGCCCATGGACGGATCTGAGAAAAAAACGACTTTTTCAACAGCCTGTCAATACTTAAAACTGTTTTTGGCATTAAAACATTTGGATTTTTTAGACCATATTTAAACGTTTGTTCTTTTTGTTAAATTACTTATGGCCTGACTTTGACGTGGCCCTGTTTTAGGGAGTAGAATATGTGGTTAGGCTTAAAAGGAGGTGGTAGTATGGGTATTTAATTTTTCTGATTTCAGTTTTTTTACCTAGATAATAAATAAAAAAAGAGTAGGAGGCTAAAAATGAAAAAATTTAATTCAATATTTATATTAGTATTTTTATTAGTTTTTACCATTTATGTGCCTGCACAGGCCATAATGTTAGATTTTGAGGATCTTCCTGATTTGACTTCAGTTGATGATTTTTATGCATCTCTTGGGATTCATTTTGAGAATGCAATTTCGTTAACAGCAGGTTTTTCACTTAATGAATTCGACTATCCCCCCAGTAGTGGCATCGTTGCTTTAGGGGATGATTGGGCTCCCATACTTTTAACATTTGATAATCCGGCAGAAAACATTTTTGCTCATTTTACATATGCTTCCCAATTAACTTTTACCGCATGGAATGATGCGGGAGATATTATTGGTACATATATAAATCCAAATTCTGATAATCTAGGAAGTTCCGAGTTAATATCCTTAAATTTTAGCGGGGTCAGTAAGTTACAAATTGCTGGAGAATGGAACGGCTCCTATATAATGGATGATCTAAATTATGAACTTAATCAGCATGCTCCCGTCTCTGAACCAGCTACTATGTTTCTATTCGGTAGTGGTTTAATTGGGGTAGCAGGTTTAGACTTTGGGCGTAAGAAAATACGCTCGAATAAATCTTAATGTATTTACTGGAGGTTAAAGATGAAAGCATTAAATTTTAGAAGATTTGTTCTTGCAATTTTTCTTGTTGCAATTTTTGTTGGTACAGCGTTTGCTGACAAAGGAGTCTTTAACGCAAAAGTGACTCCTGATGAAACATTTGTCAATGAACCAACCACAGTAACTGTCACGGCTGAAATAGGTTCAGAGAATCTATATATCTCTTCAGTTCGTGCATATAAAACTACCGCGGATGGTAAGCCGATTGCTCTTTTGGGTCAGATGTACGATGATGGTACTCATGGAGATGCTACAGAAGCTGATACCATCTTCACCATGCAATTTACTGTCAACGAGCCTGTCAAATCTACTATTTATGTTAGAGTTACTGCCGCATATAGGCGGGAAAGGAATCGGTATTTAAGTCCTGTTATGAAAATAAATATTTTTGAACATTTAGCACCAGGTGCTCCTGCAGAGCATGCCAATACTTTACACAATGTAAAACAAAATTTTAACTCATACTTGACGACAATGACCCCAGAGGATGCCAAACAAAAAGTACTTGAGGACATCTTGAATGATCCGTCTGTATCTGATGCGACGCTCTCAGGCAATACTATTTCTGTTCAATTTACGGATGGAACTTGGGGAATGATTACATTGGAAGATCCTGATGTGCCGTCTCAGGGTTCTGGATCTGCATTACCCCCTAATACTCTGCCTGAAAACTCCCAATATCCTACGAGTGATAACTTATTGATATATGCACCATTTCATTCTTCCTCTGTTTTATTAGGACTTGTTCACCCTTTCCAACCACTTGATAACTATGCTAAGACACATTTTGCAGAGAGTGTTTTCATGGAATTTTCACCAAAACCTCCTGTAATTACTGCAGATTCATCTGCCTCACTTGATTTGGTAAAATTGTGGGGTGATTATGGCACTGTTATCGTGAATACACATGGAGGTTACTTAGAGATTGGTGGACACAAGTATGTTGTTATAGGTACAGGAACAACAGTTGTAAAAAATCCTAGCATGGAGATAGAATTGGATTTGAAGAGCAATAGAATTATTACAACTGATAAAAAAGTTTATGCTTTTTTACCTTCATATATAACAAAGAGAGCAAAACCGATGAAGAACACTTTTTTTGGCTTGGAGCGTGCGATACACTAAAAGACTCGTCTATGTGGGATGCTCTACGTTCCAAAGGTGGTAAAGTAGCCTTTGGCTTTACTGGAACCGTAGAAGCTAGTTTCAGTTATGATAAATTCAAAGAAGTCATAAATAAAATGGTTCCGACTGATGAGAATGACGAACTTCTTTCTGCAAAGGAGGCTTATGATGCTGGTGACAAAATTGATGGATGGTGTCCATTTGGATTTTGTATAGGTGGGAAAGGAGCAAAGCTTGAACTCAAAACAGCGCCTGGATGGGAAGACTTTGTTTTCTTTGAAGGAGGCCTTATAAATGGTGATTTTGAAACAGGCGATTGGACAGGCTGGGTACATGGAGGCGACTACAATTATAGGATTATTGCAGGTAGCAGAAAACATAATGGTTCTTTTTCTGCTGCATTAGGTAGGTGGGATACTAGTTATCATGGATATGATCCTACGGCAGAGCCGTACGGATATGAATGGTTTTATCAGGATTTTGTCGTTTCCAATAATGTAACTTACTTAAAATTTAATTGGTGGATGGAAACCTATGATACCGCGGCTTGGGATTGGTTTGATGCGTACATTAAAGATACGAATGGTAATACTTTAATTACAATAGTAAGTAGGGGAGGAAAACCTGGTTATAATTATGGTCCATATTGGACTACTGGTGGATGGCGTGAGGAAACTGTTGATATATCCGCATATAGAGGTCAAAAAATTAGAATATATTTTGATCAACGTTTAGATGGTTGGGGCGATCAGCAACGGGTATATATTGGTGATGTAAGACTAGAATAAATTATTGCATAACAAAACGTTCCACCTGATCGCTAAACTCGTTGCGCTCGTTTAGCGGCAGCTTATCTTAGACGTTAGGCTGAGGACAAATGAAGGATAAGAAAGAAGACATATTAAAGAAACTGAAGGTACCCTGGCTTACAAAAGATGGCTTTGTTGACCTGGCAAAATTCCCTATTGATTCCATTCTCAAAAAGGCTATTAGTGAAAAAGAACAAGATTTTCGTTCTTCATGCCGCACACTTGTTTCAATGTATGTTTCAGGCAGGACAGAAGCTGCCATATTTTTATATGGCCTCTTAGTCTATAATGAGGATGACATCTTTCGCAAGGAGGCAATTGTAGAAGCTCTTGGTCATGTGGAGACAAAAGAATCTGCTAATTTACTTTTCAGGGAGCTACAGCATATAGTCAGTTCTAATTCCACAAGGAGTTATATTAATACAATTCTTAGAAGCCTTAAATACTTTCCATTGGAATATGTAAAGGAAGGCTTTGAGGAACTACTGAATGATAAGAAGTGGTCTTACAGAATGAAGAAGAAATTCAGAGATATTCTTGAAAAAATTGAATATAGATATTGAGGCTAACAAATCATTCCAGCGGATTCGCCTTACGCCAGATTGTGTGATAACTAACTTTGAATTTTTATTTTTCCACTATTCCACATTATTTGATTACAAATTGGGTTTACTAAACCACTTTCTATCAGTATTTTACCTCTTTCTCCCACTTTTTGCGACACTTAATCAGATTTTTTGACTTTTTACACAGCCTGACGCTTTCACGCCTTACACTTCAGGCTTCACACTTTACGCCGCACGCATATGAGCTAGACAGACCAAATAAACGAGATAGACCAGATGGACGAGATATGTCAAATGTGGAGACCAGACCCCTTTCTCACTTTAATTTTAATTTGGTTGACTCTAAGAGACGAATAAAGTTGACATCCAGTCTGAATTTGATATCATAAAAAGACAGGAGGTGATAAAATGAATATATCTACCGATATTAAGCCAATCAGCTATTTGAAGTCGAAAACAGCGGATTTGTTAAAACAGATTAACGAGACGCATCGTCCTGTAATAATTACACAAAATGGAAAGCCCCGAGCTGTGTTGCAAGATCCAGAAAGCTTTGAAAAAATGAAGAATGCAATAGGCATCTTAAAAATTTTATCCCTAGCTGAGGAAGAAATAAAAAATAATAACATTATGCTCAATGATTTGGTTATAGAGAAGATTCAAGAAAAGTTGAAATGAGTGATGGAACAGAAGTTTCAAGTAATATGGGCTAAATCTGCCGTTAATGATCTTGAAGAAATCATTGATTATATAGCTCAAAATAGTCCATTAACAGCAAGAAAACTTTTTACTCAAATCAAAGAAAAGGTAGAGCTTCTTATTTCCTCTCCCTATCGTGGTCGTCATATCCCTGAATTACAGAAACAAGGCATTTTAATTTATCGAGAGCTAATTGTTCCTCCTTGGAGGGTGATGTATAGAGTGACTGAAAACAAAGTATACATATTGACAATAATTGATTCTAGAAGAAATGTTGAAGATATTTTGTTGGAAAAATTAATAAAAATGAAATAATACACTCCAGCGGACGCCAACCTGCTGGCGTTTGGGGTTGGGGCTTCCTGCCGCAGGCAGGGGTGGAAAATGCCCCAATAGAGGCAAATTTTGATTTTTAGGTGTCAAAGTTAAGCATTACCCTGCAAGCCAAAAACCTAGTGAGAGACCTTGAAGGCAAACAAAAATATAGACCATTTTTGGCCCGATATTAATTTGACATTCTTTCAGCCCTGAGCAGCTTTGACAGCAAGCGAAGCGGCGTGCTAAACTAGGAAACAGGTTGGATAAAGGTGATATGCATCTGATTTTTTCAACAGCCTGTTCCGAACTGTCGCGGATTTGCTTACCTTGTCATCTCTGAGTGAATGGATTATCATAGGCAAACATGCGGTGTTTGTATTATCCTTATTTGAAACTTGATGAGAAAACGGCCGAGAGCATAGCTTTATGTTTTGGTGAATTATTCATTCTTACTCCATTTGCAATCCATCCCCGGTTCTCTATTGCCGAAGTAAAATTTATTGACCCTTTACCTGAGGTATGGAAAGAACAGTTTCGTCATGTATTAGCTGAATACCGCCTTTTTAGTCAGGTATATACAGATAAGAGTTTTCTTGAATATTTAAAACATGCCCCATCTGATTCTTCAGATGAAGAAAAAGTTTCTCTTTTAAAGCGATTTCTAAGGGGAGAATCGCTAAAGAAGGAAGAAAAAGACCTTCCTAAAGAGGTTACTAGTGCCCTGTTTCTCTATCTGGCTGATGAATATAGGGAGGATATGCTTGGTGTTTATAAAAAACTTCAACGGGTAAGAAAACAGGAGGAGATGCTCAAAGCTGTCTTAGGACCTTCTTCAGAGTTGAATATAGGTGATGTAACTAGTTTCAGCATTGACTATAAACATCCAGATGAGGACTTAAGGAATTGGATGCATAAGATTTTTAAGGCCTGGGCCTGTCTAATTCCAATTAAGAAAGAATTTTCTATATTTGTTACAGACGACGAATTAGCCCATCAACATCTAAAACATGCTCTAAAAGACATAGCTCACTTTATCTATGATATTTATTTCCCCTCAAATAAAGACCAAGCCCTATGGGGGGATTTAATAGAAATTCCCTTTACTTCTGAATTTGAGTCTTGGGCTGAAAAACTTCTCTCTCCTTATAAAAGACCGGCTGAAAATGCCCATCATCTAGAGGTGCTCTTTGTTCCTTCCCTAAGCCCCACAGAGGTATTTTTATGGATAACAGAAAACAGGAAAATGGTTAAGAGAAAGAAAAATGGGTTGTTTATCCTATGGCAAGATTAGGAGGAGAAAATGCCTTTTCGAGTAGAAGTAGGATTTAAAAAAGGCATTACAGATGCCCAGGGAGAAAAAATAGCTCAAAAAATTCGCCATTTTTTGGGTATCAATGTAGAACAAGTAAAGACCATTTTTGTCTATACTATTGATGCAAAATTGACCAAAGAGGAAGTAGAAACTATAGCCAGTGGTCCGTTTTCAGACCCTATTATTCAAGAATATGCCATTAACCAGCCATTAATTACAGAGTTTGATTGGTCTATTGAAGTGGGGTTTAAACCTGGGGTAACTGACAATGTGGGAAAAACCGCTAAAGAAGCTATTGAATGGCGTTTGGACCGCAGTTTAGCACCAGAAGAAAATGTTTATACCTCTATCCTTTATTTGCTTAAAGGAAGACTTTCACATAGTGAAGTAGAGCGGATTGCCACAGATTTATTGGCCAATACCTTGATCCAGCGTTATTATATTATTTCACATAGTGAATGGGATGGAAGTGTCTTAATCCATGTGCCTAAAGTTGTTTTAATTAAAGAACCTGAGGTAAAGCGATATAATTTAGACCTTATGTCTGAAGAACAACTGTTAAAGTTAAGCAAGGAGCGCCTTTTATCCCTTGATTTGAAGGAAATGAACGCTCTGAAAACCTATTTTAAAGACCCAATGGTGATCGCTGAGAGAAAAAAAGTGGGTTTGGATGAATGCATTACTGATGTGGAATTAGAGGCCATTGCCCAAACCTGGTCAGAACATTGTAAACATAAAATTTTTAACGGTTTTATTCATTATACTGACGAAACAGGCAAGACAATAGTGATAGATAGTCTTTTTAATACCTATATCCGCCAGGCTACAGAGGAAATCAGGCAGGCTAAAGGAACAGATGATTTTTGTTTATCTGTGTTTAAAGATAATGCAGGTGTAATTAAGTTTAATGACCAATGGAATCTGGTATTTAAAGTAGAAACACATAATTCACCTTCTGCCTTGGACCCTTATGGTGGGGCATTAACTGGAATTGTAGGGGTTAATCGGGACCCATTTGGCACCGGGAAAGGGGCTAAGTTAATCTTTAATATTGATGTATTCTGCTTCGCCTCACCATTTTATGATAAACCACTCCCACCTCGCCTTTTGCATCCCCGCCGCATTTTTGAAGGGGTGCGGGAAGGAATAGAACATGGAGGCAATAAAAGCGGTATTCCTACTATAAATGGCTGTATTGTCTTTGATGAACGCTATTTGGGTAAACCTTTAGTGTATTGTGGAACTGGTGGCATTATGCCTGCTGAGATAAACGGACAGCCCAGCTATATTAAACAGGCCAAACCAGGCGATTTTATTGTGATGACTGGTGGAAGGATTGGTAAAGACGGGATTCATGGGGCTACTTTTTCTTCAGAAGAACTTCACGAGGCTTCACCTGTAAGTGCTGTTCAGATTGGTGATCCCATTACTCAGAAAAAGATGTTTGATTTTCTCCTTATAGCTAGAGATAAAGGCTGGTATAACTCTATTACTGATAATGGTGCAGGAGGATTGTCTTCTTCCGTAGGGGAGATGGCTAGAGAATCTGGTGGCGCAGAGTTGCATTTAGAAAAAGCCCCTTTAAAATATGCAGGTCTAGACCCATGGGAAATTCTTGTTTCTGAATCTCAAGAAAGGATGACCTTAGCTGTGCCCTCTGAATACATTTGGGATTTTTTAAATCTAGCTAAAAAGATGGATGTAGAAGCCACCATTTTAGGGAAGTTCACCAATTCTGGCAAATTTCATGTGTTTTACAAAAATGAGACTGTACTTTATTTAGATATGGACTTTTTACATAATGGAGTGCCTAAAAAGCAAATGATGGCTAAATGGACATCCCCTGTGCACCCAGAACCGGATTTTCCCTGTCCTGAGAACTTGACAGAGACTTTAAGTAAAATGTTAGGACGGCTTAATATCTGTAGTAAAGAAGGAGTAGTGAGGCAGTATGACCATGAAGTGCAGGGTGGAAGTGTTATAAAACCCCTGGTAGGAGTATGCGACAATGGCCCCAGTGATGCCGCTATTATTAGACCTTTATTAGACAGTTATGAGGGAATAGTAGTAGCCAATGGTATTTGTCCACGTTATAGTGATATAGATACCTATCATATGACAGCCTGTGCCTTGGATGAGGCCATCAGAAATGCCATTTGTGTTGGGGGTAGCTTAAAACACATGGCTGCCTTAGATAACTTTTGTTGGTGTGACCCTATTTTATCTGAAAAAACGCCAGATGGAGATTATAAGTTGGCTCAATTGGTTCGTGCTAATCAGGCACTTTATGATTACACTACTATCTATGGGGTTCCTTGTATCTCAGGAAAGGATAGTATGAAAAACGATTATCATATTGGTAATATCAAGATTTCTATTCCACCAACCATTTTATTTTCTATTATTGGCAGGATAGAAGATGTTCGGAAGGTGGTTAGTATGGATGCTAAACACCCAGGAGAGCTGGTTTATGTCTTAGGCATGACTTACGACGAATTAGGAGGCAGTGAGTATTTTGCAGAGCTTGGATTTGTGGGAAACAAGGTCCCTAAAGTAAGAGCAGAAAGGGCAAAAAAACTCTATGATGCCTTACATGAAGCTATAATAGAAGGTTTGATAGAAAGTTGCCACGATTGTTCTGATGGTGGTCTGGGTGTAGCCTTGGCAGAAACAGCCTTTGCCGGTGGATGGGGAATGGAAATAGCATTGGCATTAGTGCCATATAAAGGAGAAAAAAGGGATGATTATATCCTTTTTTCTGAATCCCAAAGTCGATTTGTGGTAACGGTGCAGAGAGAAAATAAGACCTCTTTTGAAAAATATTTGACTGGTTGTCCGTTTGCCTGTATAGGCAAAGTGAGAAGTGATGTTAAATTTATAATAAAAGGTCTTAATGATAAAATTGTAGTCAATACCGATATCTATACCCTGAAAGAAAGCTGGCAAAAAACACTAAGAGAAATTTTCTAATCCATGCTCCCTAAAAGGGTCATAAAAATCCTAGAAAAAATCGTCGGTAGGCACTATATTTCCCAAAAAAAGGAGGACCTTTTTTGTTATAGCTATGATGCCACACAATTGGTGTCTTTACCAGAGGCTGTGGTTTTTCCTAAATCAGCCGCGGAAATAGCTGAAATTTTAAAATTGGCAAATCAATATCGATTTTCGGTGGTCCCCCGAGGAGCTGGCTCAGGGATGTCAGGAGGGGCAGTGCCCATAAGAGATGGTGTAGTTTTAGCTATGAGCCGTCTCAATCGCATTTTAGAAATTGATGAAAAAAATATGTGGGTATGGGTAGAACCAGGTGTGATTACCGGGGATTTACAGAAAGCACTGGCAGAAAAAGGACTGTTTTATCCTCCTGACCCTGCTAGCCTTTCTTTTTGTACTATTGGTGGTAATGTGGCTGAATGTGCTGGAGGACCTAGAGCTGTTAAGTATGGTGTAACTAAAGATTATGTATTGGCTCTGGAGGTAGTTTTACCTACAGGTGAGATTATTCACACCGGACACAAAACTATCAAAGGAGTTACAGGCTATGATTTGACTTCTTTATTCATTGGTTCTGAAGGAACTCTAGGTATTTTCACCAAGATTTTATTACGGCTTCTTCCTTTAACACCCACAAAAGCCACTATTTTGTTGAATTTGACGCAGTTAAACATTCTTTCGTCTTTATTAATCAAATTTTTACGATTACCAGAACGTCCCACGGCTATGGAATTTATAGACGATTTATGTAGAAAGTGCATTGAATCCCAAATCCAATTTGCTTTGCCTGCAGGAAAAGGACTTCTTTTACTAGAAGTGGATGGGAGTGAAGGGATGGTTGATTTAATGCTAGAAAGCATTCATAGTATTGCTAAAGAAACAGGAGCAGAAGTCATAAGGACACAAAGAGGTAAAGAAGCTGATCAGCTATGGGAAATCCGCCGCAGTATTTCTCCTGCTGTGTTTCAATTGGGTTCAGAAAAGAGCAGCCATGATATTGTGG
>Ga0190338_1000168_pt1 | contig 11706 bp, 10 predicted proteins | sample 4872041112_MG_FD_163434 | JGI IMG/M metagenome (GOLD analysis project Ga0190338, IMG submission 163434) | Hydrothermal vent sediment bacterial communities from Southern Trench, Guaymas Basin, Mexico - 4872-04-11-12_MG | ecosystem: Environmental > Aquatic > Marine > Hydrothermal vents > Sediment ... | reverse complement strand
ATCCAGTGGTTCAACCATAGCCTTTGCCACATCCCTCAAATCCAAAAGGATAATAGAGGAATTAAGAGAATCCCGTGCAAATATCATGCTAATAGTTCCTATTTTCCTTGAGAAAATTCTCCTTGCAATCCACAAAAATGTAGAAAAATCTGGACTCCCTAAGAAATTAATTTTTAATTCTATGAGAGGATTGGCAAAGATAGGGGGAAGAAAACTAAGAAAGAAGGTTTTCAAAGGTGTCAGGGATAAAATAGGATTTGGAAGGATGAAATATCTTATTTCTGGAGGAGCAAAGCTTCCACTATGGGTTGCGCGAGGTCTTGAGGAATTGGGTTTCCCCATTATGCAAGGATACGGCCTGACAGAGACTTCTCCGGTGGTGAGCGTGAATCCCAAGGGCTTTGAAAAAAACGCAAGTGTTGGTATACCTTTACCTGGCATTGAGGTTAAGACAATGAATCCCGGTGAAGATGGTGTAGGTGAAATAGCTGTGAGAGGTCCCAATGTTATGAAAGGTTATTATAAAAATGAGGAAGCCACAAAAGAAGTTATAACAGAAGATGGATGGTTCTTGACAGGGGATATGGGTTATATAGACACAGATGGTTACATATACATAACAGGCAGGAAGAAGTCAGTTATAGTCACCAAGGGAGGCAAGAACATATATCCTGAAGAGGTTGAAGCTGTGCTTTTACGTTCACCTTTTATTGAGGAGCTCCTGGTTCTGGGAGGAAGAAATCCCACCACAGGGAATGAAGAGGTTCAGGCAATTATATATCCCAATTTCACAGTGCTGGATGATTACTTCACCGAGAGGGGAATTTCTAATCCTAAAACGTCAGATATTTATCGGGTTATCGGTGAGGAGATAGAAAGGTATTCCCGAAATATAGCAGATTATAAGCGAGTGAAGAGGTTTTTTATAAGGGACGAGGAATTTCCCAAAACCACTTCAGGTAAAATTAAACGGTATCTTTTTGTTGAGGGTACAAGGTAGTTAGCCCGTTTTTTCGATATCTGATTGAAAGTCCCTGATATTGTTCTGTTTCAATCTTGAATGAACATGCTGAAAAAACTATAATTTTCAAAAAGGAGGAGAGGATGCCCGAGTTAAGAAGAACACCGCTTTATGAATACCATAAGCAGTTGGGAGCAAAGATCGTGCCCTTTGCGGGTTTTGAAATGCCAATCCAGTTTACAAGTATTGTGGAAGAACACAGATGGACCCGGAAAAATGTTGGAATGTTTGATGTTTCTCATATGGGAGAGATAATTATAAGAGGTCCAAAGGCTCTGGATTTTGTCTATTATATTACATCCAATGACCCTTCCAAACTTGAGGTTATGCAGGTGCAGTATTCTGCACTCCCCACAGAAAAAGGAACTGTAGTAGATGATCTTCTGGTATACCGCCTGGAAGACCATTTTATGCTTGTTGTAAACGCTGCCAATATTGAAAAAGATTATAACTGGATTCTTTCCCATAAAGTAGAAGGCGTAGAGATTGAAAATAAATCCTTTGAAATAGGAGAGATTGCATTTCAAGGGCCCAAGGCAGAGGAGGTGCTCCAAAGAATTGTTGAATATGACCTGAGTCAGATACCATACTACTGGTCAAAAAGAGTAAAAATTCTCGGTAAGGAAATGCTCATCTCCAGAACTGGCTATACAGGAGAGGATGGTTTTGAGATTTATGCTGATAATGAAACTATCAAGAATGTATGGGAAAAGTTGATGGAATTCGATGAAGTTAAACCTGTTGGACTTGGAGCAAGAGACACTCTAAGGCTGGAAATGGGTTATTGTCTCTATGGAAATGATATAGATGAAACCACCAATCTCCTGGAGGCAGGACTTAAATGGATAACAAAACTCGATAAAGAAGATTTCATCGGCAAAGAGGCCCTTCTCAGAATTCAGGAAGAAGGTTTAAAGAGGAAAAGGGTCGGCTTTGTGATGAGAGAAAAGCGTGCAATTCCAAGGCCTCACCGTAAAATTTATAAAGATAATGAAGAAATAGGGCATGTAACCAGTGGAACCTTTTCTCCTTCACTCTCCATAGGCGTTGGTATGGGATATGTAAAGAAGGAACATTCCAAGAAAGAAACTGAGATAGATGTTAAAATTAGAGGAAAATTTGAAAAGGGAGAGATTGTAAGGTTACCTTTTTATAAGGAAGGAACTGTAAAGAGGTAGTTCTTGACTTTACTATCATAAGTTATTATAATTTCAAGCACTTGCAAAAGGGGGAGGAAAATGAGGAAGCAAGACATAGTAGATAAAATCTATGAAGAAACTGGCTTACCTAAAAAGGATATTATGATAGTAGTAAACTCCTTTCTTGAAACAATGAAGGAAGCCTTCAAGGCGGAGGAGAGGATCGAATTAAGGGGCTTCGGGGTTTTCGAGGTGAAGAGACGCAAACCAAGGATAGGGAGAAACCCCAGGACTAAGGAAGAGGTAAAAATCCCGGCAAGGAAGGTTATAACCTTTAAGCCATCTAAGCTAATCAAAGTAATAAAAGAGGAGAGGTAGGATGCCCTGTGGCAGGAAAAGAAAGAGAAAAAAGATTAAAAAGCATAAACTTAAAAAAAGAAGAAAAAGAGACAGGCATAAAAAGAAGAAGAGATGAAAGCCATTGTGCTTTCAGATACCCATATCCCTCACCGAGCTAAAGATTTGCCAGAAAGAGTAAAAGAAGAAATTAATAATGTGGATATCATAATTCATGCTGGGGATTTTACCACCTATGATCTTTATCTTGAACTTAAGGCCTTAAAGCCCATTTATGCGGTGAGGGGAAATATGGACGACGATGATGTTTATGATAAACTACCTGAAACCATGATATTTGAACTGGAAGGGGTTAGTATAGGTCTTTATCATGGTATAGGAGCTCCATGGGGTATTGAGAAGAAGGTGCTTGCTAAATTTAAAGAGAAGGATAAGCTTGATCTTATTATCTTTGGACATTCTCATAGAGCACTTAAAAAGGAGGGTAAACCCATTCTCTTTAATCCTGGAAGTCCAACGGATAGATTCTTTGCCCCCAAGAGGTCGTACGGTATCCTGGAGATTAAAAACGGTAAGATTGTTAGGCTTGATCATGTCTTTTTATAATGCGCCCGTAGCTCAATCGGATAGAGCACGAGATTCCGGATCTCGGGGTTGGGGGTTCAAGTCCCCCCGGGTGCGTAGTTTTACTGAGTAGTGGATATTGATAGTATCCGAGATTATTTTCCTGTAACAAAAAGATATGTTTATTTGAATCATGCCTCCACAGCTCCTTTGAATACACTTTCTACTGAAAAACTGGAAGAATATCTCCATTGTTTACAGGATAAAGGAGATCCGGAATGGAGCTATCTTCAAAGTATAAGTGAGTCTACAAGACAAAAAGTAGCAGATTTACTAAAGACTCATAAAGACAACATTGCTTTTGTCTCCAATACATCCCAGGGGATTAACATAATTATTGATTCTATACCCTGGAAGGAAGGTGATGAAGTCCTGATCCCCCAAAGCAACTTTCCAGCTAATGTCTACCCCTGGCTTTATAACAAATATGGACTTGCGGTAAAGTTTGTTGATGGAGATTTTACTGAGAATTTTAGAAAATGCATTACAGGTAAAACTAAATTAATTGCATTTGACTGGGTAAATTATTTTACAGGAGAAAGGATTGCTCCTCTTCCTATAGTTGAATTTGCAAAGTCAAGAGGTATTTATGTTCTCGTGGATGCAATACAGGGTCTTGGTGCTGTGCCTCTTTATCCAGATAGGATAGGCGTTGACTTTGTTGTTTCTGGCACAGCTAAATGGCTTCTGGGACCCCAAGGATTGGGTATTTTGTATGTAAATCCTGAACGCCTTTCGGATTTAAAATTTACAAGTATTGGCTGGCTTTCAGCACCCTGGAAAGATTTTTCTGTTTTCTCTATTTTGCCTGAACCTTTTGGGGAAATTAAAAGAATAGAGTGTGGAACAAAAAATTATGCAGCACTTTCTCTTTTTAGTGGTTCACTGGATATTATACTTCGATGGGGTATTGAGGAAATGTGGAATCGCATTTCTTATCACACTGAGATTCTCTTTTCGGAGTTAAAAAGGAAAGGATTCGAGATATTGACACCTGAAGAATTGGATAGGAAAGCCGGTATAGTTACTTTTAGGGGAAAAGGGGATGTGAAAGAACTTTATGAAAGACTCAAAAACTCACATATTATAACTTCCTTAAGAAATAATGCCATAAGAATATCCCCTCATTTCTATAATACCAAAGAGGAAATTGAATTTCTCCTGTCCAAACTTTATTAAATAAAAGGCTCCCCCGATCCCCAAAGAGTTGAGGACCGGGGGAGTTTTTAGTTTAATTTACAACAAGTATTTTCTTTGTGCTGTTGAATGTATTACCAGCATTCATTCTGAGGAAGTATACGCCCTGAGGAAGTCCCTTAGAGTTAAACCTTACTGAGTGGACTCCCGGCTCTGTCAGTGCATTATACAGAGTCCTCACCTTTCTACCCGTGACATCAAAGAGTTCGAGGCTTACGTTTGTCTTTTTTGCAACTGAGAAGTTAATCACTCCGATGCCTGATACGGGGTTTTTCGTTGGGCCATAAAGAAGATTCTTGTAGCTCCGTGTATGATCATTTTCCCCGATACCAACTATAGCACCACTTGTGATAAAGTCATCAATGTACCATCCATCATAATTATTAATTGAGCCATCAGAACCGAAATGAAATCTCAGTTTAAAGTAAGTTCCCTGGGCCACACTGAGGTTAAATTTAACAAGCTGCCAACCATCAGATGTGCCACTAAAGCCAGGTTCATTATTGAGACCGGATATATCGGATTCAGGATATCCACCTTCAGGATAGATAATTGTCCAGGTAGCTCCTCCATCTGTAGAAATGGAAACATTCCCACCATCATAGGCATAATAGCCTTTTTCCGTATTATACCAATGGAAGAACCCTATCACAGGATTATCTTGAGTAGCATAGAGGTCTATTGAATACAAGCTCCAGTCAGCATTATTTTCATAATTCCCTCCAAGAACAGTTCCCCAGACATTAATTCCTGAATGAGCACTTCCGGGTCCTACAGTATCCGCAGGAGCTCCCCACTCCCAAGCTCCACTCACAGGATCAGCAGTAAAGCCCCCGTCGTTGGCTTCAAAATCTATGATGTTTTCTGCTACAGCAAAGTTTTTGGATAAGGTATCATTGGAAGTGTTTTCATCACCCACAAGTAGCGGATATGCAATTGCTTGATAATCAAAGGATGGAGAATTAAATGTATGCTGTGTGAAGGAAACAGCCGTTATACTGTCAGGCAGTAAGTCTGAGACAGTCTGCGTATCAGAGTAAACAAGATTGGTGCCGTTATAGATATCCATTACAACATCGAAACTTTCCGTTGATGTGCCGAAATTACCCACGTCTACCTGTGGGGTTATAGTAGTTCCTGTGAGGATAAGATCAGAAGGGGAGCTAATTGAGGTAACTGCCACATCGTGATTGAACACAGGCCTTACAAAGAGGATAGAAAGGGAATCATGGACAGTAACAGGGTTTCCATAGTAAGAATAGAGTAAGTAATACTCTTTGCTGCCATCGGCTCCCTGGATTCCGATTGTGGATTCATCTATCGGGTCCATCATCTGCAGGAAATTGAACACTATATTTCCGTTAGGATACAATACGACCTCAAAAGTGTACGGACCACCAGAATAGTAGCCGGGAACCTGATACCATTCTATTACTGCGTAATCAGGTGTGCTTAAATAATAAACTGTTCCGCCAGATGAAGGATCAAGGTCATCCCAGAAAGGTGCAATTATATTGTGTTTTGTGGTATCAGGTAATGAATCATTGGACCAATCTGAAACACCTGTTGATGAGAGAAAACCATTTGAAGATACATAGACTTGATTTAAGATTTCTTGGTAATAACGGAATGAGAATGGTAAGTCAATCAAGGTGTAGTCTTCATCATCAAGGGTTAACACTGTACCTGAAGAAGCATCAATCCACTCGAAAGAAGGACCGGAAGGATGATCTGAATCATAGAATACGTATCCGAATCCATCTGGACCGCCACTGTGGACATTTGTAATGACTGTTATAGAGTTGGATGCTTCTGATTCGTGGACGGGAGTTTCGTTATCATATGCCGTGACAAAGACCGTTCTTCTTCCTGGAGTTACTGTAACAGTATCATAAATGGTAACTCCTGTATCTGTTGTAGGGTGATCAAGGGTCTGGACGCTCTCCACATAGATGTATATACCTGCAAGGTCATCTAAGGGTGTGCCATCAGATTGAGTTGTAGGGGTTGTGACGATGACCTCTATAGTAGTCTCATCAAGAACATTCACTGCGTTTAACTGGGGTGCAGCAGGCCATGGTGAACCACCTGCATACCAGGATATCTCTACAAAAGCGCTCGTAGAGTCATTGCGGTCATGTGTTCTTATCTGATAGGTGTATAGTGTGCCATCTGTTAAGCTGTTATCGGTGTAACTCTGAATACCTTTAGTTACAGTATCTATGAGAGCAGAATCTCTCCATATTTCAATATAAAAATCTGTTAGTGTGTCTCCCCCCACGTAGTGGGTGGGATCGGTCCAAGAAAGTAGTATTTGAGTGGGCGTTGTGAAATCCGAATAAGCAGTGAGGTCAGAAGGAGGCAATGGATCAGTGGAATCTCCGGCAGGTTCAACAATTCCTCTGATATTCCAGTTGTAGTTAAGGCCATAGTTACGGAGTTCGCCCCAAGTTGTTCCATCTGTTGAAACAAAATCTCCTTTATAAGGTGTTGCTGGTCCTGCATCCACTCCGAGAGGATACTCACCTTGAGCGTGGGTTATTTCGACAGAAATCCACAGATCTTGAGAGGGATCTATCAAGATTGGAGTAGAGAGCGGAACAGATATCCATCCCTGAGCAGGGGCAGTATAGGACTCTGTTGTTATGGTGCTTCCAGGTGTAGAGTCATTTCCTGGACCGTAGATGATTACCTGACCAGAGTGGGATGTAGTTTCATAATGATAAAATATGACCTCAGTGAGCTGCCAGTTGCTGTATCCCGTAAGTTCAGTAGGTGTGAGTCTTATGGCACCCTGAAAAGTTCCACCATTGACGAGCCCGATAGCATTGTCATCATTAGGCCCATCATAGTGAAGTGTATCGCCGGGAGTTTTAACCGCTTCCTTGGATATCACTTTTATTTGCGGGATTGTTTTTCCAGCCTCACGAGCGCTTTTGAGTGGCTTCAGTGTATCTTCTACTTTCTTGGAGACCTTAAATCCATTGCTACTTCCCACAAGGAGTAGCATCATTACAACTACTGAGGCATACTTACCCATTTTATCCCTCCTTGTCGTGTTAAAATAAATTCTAATATAATATTTTTCAAAGTCAAGTTTTGGGTGTTTTTGTTTTGAAAAGGTGTGAAAACTATTTTATAATCTATGCCGTGGAAATAAGGTATAGCAAAAAGGAGATTCACTATGGATGTTGCCCAAAATATTATAGGTGTTGTAATCTCATTTATATTTGTTTTTACCGTTATTGGCATCAGTGAAGTGCTCAAAAAGAAGAATATATTATCAGTGGAGGGAAGCAGAAAATTTGTCCATGTGGGTGTTTCCAACTGGTGGATTCTTGCTATATACATAATTCCCAATTATATTTTTGCATTGATTCCACTGTTAATTTTTGTAGTTCTGAATTATATGTCTTATAAAAAGAATATTTTCAGTAGCATGGAAAGAGGTAAGGGTAAAGAAGACCTTGGTACCGTCTACTTTCCGCTTTCTCTGGCAGTTCTTGTGCTGTTCACCTGGTGGGACGGAATTTTGTTCCAGAATCCTTACTACGGAGCAGTGGGGGCTCTCGTAATGGGTTATGGAGATGGATTTGCTGCAATATTGGGAGATCGATATGGTAAGCGTGTGTACCACATTAAAAGATCAAAGAAATCCATCGAGGGGTCTGCTTCTATGTTTGTATTCTCTTTCTTGGTCACCATTGTAATTCTTCTACTTGAATTTCATACTCTTCATGGTTTACATTTTCTTGTTGCCTTTCTTGTTGCCATTGCCTCAACGGTAATCGAGGGCATTACACCACTTGGTTTTGATAATATCACTGTACCAATTCTTTCAACATTTTTCTATATTTGGATAAGGTTAAGTATCCTATGAATAGTATCTCTCTTCTGATTGGACATATTATAAATTTTCTTATTGCATTGGGAGCCTATAAGAAAAGATCTCTCACACTTTCTGGTTCCATCACTGCCTTTATCCTGGGTGCGTTACTTCTTTTAACATCGGGAATTTATGGTTTTTCCCTTGCTCTTGTGTTTTTTATTTCCTCCTCAGCTCTTACAAAATACAGGTTATCTTACAAGAAAAGCAGCGTTGAACTGAGATTTGAGAAATCCGGCACAAGAGATATGTACCAGGTGATGGCCAACGGGGGTGTTGCACTTTTGTTTTCAATTCTCTATTTTCTATATCAGAAAGAGGTATTTCTTATTGCACTTGCCGTGGCCTTTGCCACCACTAATGCAGATACCTGGGCTACTGAAACGGGGGTTCTGAGTGGGAGAGAGCCTCTATTTTTGCGAAATTTTAGGAGAGTACCCAGGGGAACCTCTGGGGCCGTGAGCTTAAGAGGGAGTATCTTCGCCTTTTTGGGATCTTCGCTTGTAGCTCTTCAAGCGGTTTCAGGTATTTACTTATTAAAAGTAATTGTATCTCTTGAAAGGCTTTTCCTAATCTTTATTGTGATTTCTGTGGGTGGATTTGTTGGATCTTTTGTTGATAGTTTTCTGGGGGCCTTTGTACAGGGTATATATTTTTCTGAAATAATTGGGGAGACAGAAAAGCGGTTTTATAATGGGGTTGAAAATAAGTTAATCAGGGGATTGAAATTTATCAACAATGATGTTGTAAATTTCCTGAGTTCATTCGCGGTTTCCCTTCTTGTGTTCTTTATAGTGTGGAGAATCCTTTAATAATCGGGAGACGGGAGACGGAAAATGGTAAATGGATTATATAAATATTCGTCTACCGACTACCATTTATCGTCTACCGAAACAGTAAATCTGTCCTCGAGGAACCTAAAAAGTTTCTCTACTTAAAATTGTAACCACATTTTTTGCGGGATACTCTTTATAAAATGGCAAGGGAAGGGGAAAATGACGAGGTTATAATTCACATCCCTTTTAATCAAGAGTTAACAAAGAAGATAAAGATGATTTCTGGGAGAAGATGAAATCCACAAGGAAAACACTGGGAAGGCCCCTATAGTGAAGATTTAATGGCAAAACTACCCTCCTCTTTTTGGTGAAAGTCTTATTATCGACCCTTACTTTTATCTTGTCCCGTTACAAAAGGAGCTTTCAATAAGGAAATATTCAAGAAGAACAACTAAATCTTATATGAGATACAACAGAAATTTTCTTTCATTTTCAGATAAGGAACCCCAAGAATGTTAATAATGAAGACATAAAGAAATATCTTTATTGCATGGTCGACAAAAAGAAGGTTTCAACCCCTACCTTGAATATTATCATAAATGCCTTAAAGTTCTATTATGGTGAGATGTTAAAGAAGAAATTCATCTATGAGGTGAAATGTCCCAGAAAGGATAAAAAGTTACCCGTGGTTTTAAGTAAAGAAGAGGTAGCAAAAATTCTATCGGCGGTTGGTAATATTAAACATAGGGCAATTCTAATGCTAGTTTATTCTGCTGGCTTGAGAGTGGGAGAAGTGGTTAAACTTGGACCAGAAGAAATTGACCCTGATCGTGAGATTATACATATCAGAGGCAGTAAAGGAAGAAAAGACAGATATACTTTAATTTCAGACTGTGCTTTAAAGGTTCTGAAAGAATATTTCAAGGAGTGTAGACCTTCAACATGGTTATTTGAGGGTGCAAAGAGAAGCAAGCACATTTCTAAGAGAACAGTTCAGGTGATCTTCAAACAGGTAAGTCATAATGCAGGTATAAAGAAAGATGCAACAGTTCATTCATTAAGACATAGTTTTGTCCTCCATCTTCTGGAGAATAGTGTTGACTTAAGGTATATTCAGGAGTTTCTGGGGCATAGGAGCAGTAAAACCACAGTGATTTATACACATGTAAGCAAAACAAGCATTGCAAACATAAAAAATCCTCTTGATAGCATTTTAAAGGAGGAGGAAGAATGAGTACACATATGAGTACACATAATAGAAGTATGTATATCTGTAATACTGCGCATATACTCCTGAATTGGTATGATATCCGCAATGCGTATATGAATAAGTTATACGCAATTGCAGTTATAGGAGGTTAAACGATGAATAAGCAATTTTTTGTATAATCTGCATAATAATTTTCGTTATTTCCTTGCCGACTGTTATTACTGCTCAAGGGGTAAAAGAATCAAAAAATTTAATAGAAGAGCTTATGGACACACAAACTTTTAAATCTTGTGGGCTTCAAAAACTGACAAAGGAAGAGTTACAGAATTTAAGTCAGTGGCTAAAAGACGCATTGAATATTGTGTGTCAAAAAGGTAAGTTCGAAGCTAAAGTGGTGATTCTTATGCAACCTCGACTGAAAACCATTGGTGATTTGGAGGAAGCGATAATTATAAAAGATTTCGATGGGGATAAAGTAATAATTGAAAGAGCATATGGAGAAAAATGGATATTAGAAGCTAAGACTTGGTGCAGTTGGTCTTGGAGATATGAAGGGAGAAAGGTTCTTTTAAAATTTGGGTATGTGTCATCAAAGTTGATAAACGACGAGGGGGACGTTTGCGAATTTTGGACCGAGCAAGGAATACATTGATATTGCAACAGCGTATAACAGCAGATAAAAGGGAAATACTTGAGTGTGCCTTTAAAAATATATAAATATGGAGGTGATAGAAAATTATGACAACAAAATTAGACCTGAGAAAAAAATACGATACATTACACAGCACAAACTACACCAGAAATTATTGAAATTGAGGAAGGAAAAATTTTTTACGATAGAAGGGAAAAAGGCTTCGAGTGAAGATGAAAACTTTGTTGAGGAGGATATTCAGGGGTATAAATGATTAGGAAAAAGCTTTTTTTATATGAAGTGGCATTGCTTCACATAATTACCTGGTGGGGAATCAGAATCTTTTCGCCCCGTTTCCTTTTCACAGGTGTTGCTCTGGGAACACCTGAAAGATGGTTGATAAGACTTCTTAGGGCAGTGGCTGTAGTTCTGATAATATTTATATGGATAAAGTTGAGAAAATTTTCTTTTAAAAATATTGGAATTGGAGGAAAGAATTTCTGGAAATATTTTTTCATCGGTTTTTTCTTTGTTGTTATTCTATGGATAATGATCAAAGGATATTTTCCAGGCGGTTCAAAAAGTTATACTTTAAAATTGCTTGCTATAATTACTGCTTTTATGGATGTCCTTGCTCAGCAGATTTCAACATTTGGATTGATTCAAAAAATGATGGAACGAAAATTAGGTATTAAAATATCCTTTTTAAGTGCATGGCTTTCATTTGGTCTGGCTCACTTTTTTATATCTCCCAGTTTAACCGGGGTCTTTATTGCATTTTCTGCAGGTCTTTTATTTGGTCTTACTTTATGGAAAACGAAAAACTTAGGAGCAGGGCTTGGAATGCATTCTGGTTTTCATTTTA
>Ga0190338_1000167_pt1 | contig 11801 bp, 24 predicted proteins | sample 4872041112_MG_FD_163434 | JGI IMG/M metagenome (GOLD analysis project Ga0190338, IMG submission 163434) | Hydrothermal vent sediment bacterial communities from Southern Trench, Guaymas Basin, Mexico - 4872-04-11-12_MG | ecosystem: Environmental > Aquatic > Marine > Hydrothermal vents > Sediment ... | reverse complement strand
GCCATACAGCTCTTAATCGTCGAGGGTAATGGACAATGACGGATTACGATGTTATAATTAAGAAACACGGCTCAGCAGAAGTTGTCGCACACACAACAATAACAGAAGCAGACTATAAAGTTATAATGGAATACTTGAAGCTGCTAAAAGAGGAATAGCAAATGGCGTTAAGAGTATACGCGGAGAAAGTACGCGACAGTGTAGGCTTAGCACATCAAATAGCACTACGCAGTTTAAGATGGTATCTAAAAACAACGAAGCTACAAAGCTTCAAAGAACAAGTAAACACGATAACAGACATCAACCTGCTGAAAACACTGTGGGAAGCAGGATTAAACAGTGAACAACAAAAAATAGTACTAGCAAGATATGAAGAACTAAAACGGAGGCGTACATAAATGCCAATATGTCCAGCGCATAGAGACCACCCGTATCCACTGAAGCGTATAGCTCCCCATTTTTATTTTTGCGAGTATTGCCACACGTTCGTATATTTCAAGGCGGGTAAGTCGAAACGCCAAAGGCGTTTCAGCCTACAGCCTTTAAAGGAGGTGGGAAAGCATGCAAACGCAAAAGCAATTACCAGAAGAGTTTAAATCGGAAAAATATGCAAAAGCACAAGGTTGGAACATACCAAAGGAAAAGAAAGTAGATGATAAAATATGCCCACTGCTGAGTATGGGAAAAGACCATTATGTATTCTGTGAAGGGGCAAGGTGTGCGTTCTACATGCCGCAGTTCAACCAATGTGCGTTAAAAGATTTAGCCGACAGTTTTGTGTACATGGTAAAACAAGGGTTAGATGTGAGAACACATGAAAGATGGTAAAATAAGAGGTGTACACAAATGATACTGCAACTGCGAATAGGCTCATGGAAGTTCACCTTCACATTTGCACAAGTCACAGAAGTCATAGGCGTCAACTCACTGCTGCCAGACGGCAAACACATACTAATGTGGGACTTCGACGAGTGGACGTTTCCACAAGTCAGAGAGGAACTAGAGCGAGTACAACGCGTTTACGAACTACCCAACATTTACATAATCTACACAGGCAAACCAAAAGGCTATCATGCGTACTGCTTTAAAAAAGTAGACTGGAGAAAAGCATTAGAAATAATAACATTCACACGCGGCGTGGACATGGGTTTCATAAAATACGCAGTGATACGCGGACACTTCACACTGAGGGTATCGCCAAAGTGTGGACGCAAGCCAAAATGTATTTGGATACTACGCTCAGAAGTTCCAGAAGAAGTCTTGCTACATGAATTACGCAGCTGGGTAAAATACGAAACACTAGCAGACGGACAAGAAGTAAAAATACACAAAATAGAGGTGAAGTAAATGGAAGAAGCGGTAATAATTAGAGTGAATACAACGGGTACATGTGAGTTATGCGAACGTGGCGACGAAGACTTATTTGCAATTGTGTTGGGCAACAAGAAGATACACCTTGTTTGCGCTGCTTGCGCACGGGTGCTTTCAGAGTGGTTTAACATACCAATCAAAGGTGAACAGTAATGGTTACAGAAGATTTTGAAGAGTGGTTGCGCAGACAAGATGTTCCAATAACGGAAACAGTAAGCGTCGACAGGTACCTTGACTATTTAAAAGAAGAGTTTGGAATACACGGCGCAAGCTTAGACGTTGCAGAAGACATATACCACGAAAAATACGACTACTTCTATCCGTTGGGCATAAGACCAATCGAGCGACACTACACAGTTGCAGGCGAACCAATGGTTGAAACAAGATATGGAATAAGTGGACATCCAGGCTTATGGGGATACGAAAAAACATTAGAAATCGCACTTAGAAAAGCCGAGGAACTCGAATGGGAAGAAGCAGTAATATGGTTAAGAGAGAAGCGCAGGTTGGGCGAATGACATGCAAAAGAAATTGCAGTGTGCAAGATGTGGTAAGCGAATGGAAGCAGGCTACATATACAAAAAGAAAGTCTACTGTCCGGTGTGCTTTGAAAAGTTGAAACTGGAAATTAAAAGTAAAAATCCAAACGCAACAATAGTATACGCAGTAGTTGACGCAATAACCCATGAAAAGAACACACAAAGAAAACTGTCAGAGTAGTTCGGTTAAATGATTTTGGATGCGACTGCGGGCAACCGTACAATGTGGGAATATAAAAACAATCCAAACGTAATCTATTTAGACATGGAAAAACAATTAGAAGTTAAGCCAACAATATTCGCAGACCATAGGCAGTTGCCGTTCAAGGACGAAGTGTTCGACACAATATTCTACGACCCACCACATTATTGGGGAAACGCAGTGCATTACTTTAGCTTTCCAAACCGTGAACTGAGGCGGAAAGTGTTTCCAGACACAAGTGGAGTGCCAACATATTACGGCTGGGATAAATATAAAACTAAAAGCGGATTAATCAAAAGTATATATCAAGCACAAAAAGAGTTCTGGCGAGTGTTAAAAAAAGATGGACTGTTATGGTTAAAGTGGAATGAGATGGCGATAGAGCTGCGGAAAATCCTAGCAATATTCAGCCGTTGGCGCGTAATGATGACACTGTACATTCAAGACCCAACGCACACAGCTGGTAAACATCAAACGTACTGGGTTTGCCTATGCAAAGACCTGAGGAAAGCAGCGCAAACTACACTGCTGTAAGTCGAAATCGCTTATAGCGATTTCAGCCTATAGTCCTAGTGTAGTCCATACTTAACTAGCAGACTGCGCAGGTGTGCTTCCATTTCAGCTAACACGCCAAGTTCCTGAGCAATATCTTTCTCAGGTCTGCCTTGCTCCCTCATTTTTTCTATAAGTTCACGCTGCTTGTTCACTAGCCGTTCAGCTTCTATAATTTCCTCTGGCACCGTACTGTAAGGTAAACCGCGCGCTTTACGATACGCTTCAACCACTTTTTTCATCTCCCAATATCCTTCAGGGTCTCCTTTACTCGTAACAGTTTGAAGTGCAATAAGGTAATCTGCTTCCCACTCTTCGTAGCCTATTCCACGTAGCAATTCAACCGCCTGCCCACGTGTGATAATGCCTGTTTTGTATCCTTTCAATATTTCGCTTTTAGTTAAATCCCGCTCATGCCTTAATCGTTCATATCCAATCTCAAATTCCGCGCGTTCAACCAGTCGCTCAGCAGTCCACGCGTCAAGACCAAGCTTTGTAAGTTCGTCTATAAACTGCTGGCGTGTAATCATAGCAAGACTGTAAACAGTTCTAAGCACCGGATATTTCTCGTCAAGCCTATCCCTAATTACAAGCATCCAAGCGTCAGCATCCGAGTATCCCAAGTCCATGTATGCGTCGTGTAAGTCTTCATCGTTGAAAATACAGTAATAATAGAAATCTCTAGCTTCAGTAGCTGTGAAAGTCTTGTATTTAACCGGTTTAGGCGGCGAATACGTAACTATATCAAGAATTAAAGCAGCATCTGTGTCGCTGTAGCCTAAGCTTTTCACACGTTCAAGAAACACATCTTGCGTAATAATGCCATACTTAAGCAAATCTTCAAGCTGTGACAAGCTAAGTGCCTTCGGCTTTACTTCTTCTTTAGCCTCTTGCTCTTCAAGCTCTTTCTGGACGCGTTCCACCCTCAGCTGAATACGGTCGTCGCTCCAGTTCAAAGCCTTAAGCTGCTCACGTAACCAGTCTATATCACGTAGTCCATGTAATACAGCCCATTCCGCTTCGCTAGCTGTGATAACACGCGCCTCGGGCTGGGCACCGTATTTTCTTAAACGTTCCCTGTAAAGTTTCGCTCGCTCCAGCCATAACGGAATTTTATCAGGGCTTGTATGTAATTCTTTAAGTTTACGTTCAAAAATATCTATTGTAATAGCATCGTTAGCGTAAGCGTACATGTATTCTCGTCTTACAGCTTCACGTTCAGCTTCACTTCTATATGCGACTAATGCGTCAGCAGCTTTCTTGGCATCTTCAGGCGACAAGCCAGCAGCTTTACGGTATGCTTCAATATCATCTCTGGTGTAGGCGCCGACGTCGTAGCCGTATCCTAGTTCACGAATTGTTGGAATATCATACATTACTTTAGGGTCTGTAAGCACCGCACGGTCGTCTGGGTGTATGTCTGCGTATTTAAGAAATGTTTCCAGCTTAGTAGTATCAAACACTCCACGGTAAAATGCTCGCCACGCTTGCTCGATACCCATACGCCTGTAATGTGCAACCCAGTATCTATTCGACCATTCCTCGCTGAAACCTTGCTTCCGCATCCACTTCTTAAATTCCGCTGGTGTCTCCGGAGCCACACGTTCATATACCTCAGGAGTGAAAGCTTCACGAACACACATAGTAATTAAGTCACTGCTAGGTGGAATACGGTCTTTAAGCTTAAGTAATTTCTCAGCTGCTTCTTTTGCGAAACTGTTGCGTCTATGCCATTCCTTGAACTTATCATCATCTATCTCATTACGCCACAGCAACTGGAGAGCTTCACTTGTACTTGGAAAAGTTTGTTGCGACTTCTTCCACTTATCAGCCCAATCGTTAGTCATACCGCTTTCGTTGAAACTTGTGTGCAACTCATCATCAGTAAGTAATCCTTTAGCTGCGAAATCCGCTAGACGGTAAGGTTCGGGAAGTACACCTTGATACTTCTTAAACACGTATCTTTGAACGTATGGCTTAATACCATAGTTATAAGCACTTTTAACTGCGTCGAGACCAATGTCCATCACTGCAGAGAAAGCTGGTACACGCCAAGCTTCGTCAATTGTATCGCTGATGTGTAGAAATGGAATGGCAGATGCAGCTGTAGTTGCGCCGAGTAATGTTGCAGCACCAAGATTTGAGAAAGTTTCATAATCATCAACTAAGCTTTTCACATCGTCAACACTTTTCGGTCTAGGTGGATTAAAGAATTTAATAGCTTGGTCTTTAGCCAGTCCTATCGCAACAGGGTCAGGTGATGGAAGCACATTAACGTCGAACTTTGGAACCGCATCCACCAGTAATTTTGGAAACACACCTAGTATTGGACTGAACAAGCCTTTCTCAATGTCAACCAGCCACGTCAGAAAATTCGGGTCAGCCTTACTCTTTTTCTTTCTCGGCATAGTATTCCTCCGCCCACTTGTCAAGTATACTCATTAAAATATCCCAGAACCAACCAAACGGTATGCTAATCTTCGGAAGTAACGGCACATCGAAAGGCGGTATCAGCAGGTGGAAACCTAAAATATCCACGTCAACCCATGAACCAGCCTTGATTGTCACACCATCGAACAACACAAGGTTCATGTCCTCGAAATACGGCATACTTATGTCACCTTAACTTTAGTTTTCTTTTTGAACTCTTCAAGTCCGCCAACCCACAATGCGACAAGCTGCTCTAAAACCCCAGTCATACGGTCAATCGCTTCAACACACCGCTGTAGCGTCGAGTTGATATCTGCCAGCTCGCTGATAATGCTTTTCTTACGTTTCGTAGAACTCAACTCTTTATCACCTCTCAAGAAAAAAGAGGGAAGATTTAAGATTTAATATTTTCGATTTTAGGCGCCAGTTGTTCTTTTGTGAAATAGCATGCCTGCAAGCTTATCAATGATGACTGAGAAGAACCCAACTGTGCTCATGCCTTCAATTGTTTGCATGTCAACGCCTAGGCTTGCACTAGCACCGCCTAGAATGAAGCCTATGGCAAGGAACTTGCCGAATTTCACTGGGTCAAAAGTTTCGTTGTTTTTTGATTTGGCAACCGCGTAGCTGAACGCTCCGTAAACCATCGAGACGAAGGCGCCTATTACGGCATCTAACAGCACGTTTTCACCTCCTCTCAGCCTTCTTAATGAACGAGGCTGAGTATGAGTTCAACCACTACGACTATAGTGGTGGTCACACTCATACTTATATATATAGCTTTCTTTATACCATCTATTTTAGCGCAAAGCATTTTCATTCGAGCTTGACATAAGCGTTCCGTAACAACTGGGTCTTCATCATTTCCACCGTTGCCATTCATATATTATTCCCCCTCATAAAGCAGTTTATTCCAAGCTCCAGCCACGGGTGGTTCCGTTGCATATTTAAGTTTATTCCACGCGCCTGCCGTTGGTGGTTCACTGTAGTACTGCAGTTTTCTCCAGCCTGTTGGTGGTGCTGCAGTCGTGTAGGTGCAGTAAATACTGAATATTCTATCGGTTGTAGTTGGACTCCAAGGGTCTGGGAATGTGGGGTATGTAATCGAAGAGTATCCACCTTTAGCGGATTCGGAATCATAGAATAACCGAAAAGCGTCTCCAAATTCTGCATCAAATCCAATTCCTAACCAATAATCTATGTTTTCAATGTCAGGAGGAGATGAAAAACTGAAAGAATACCAGTCATTCGTTGTAGAAACTGAAGCTTCAGCTGTCTCGGCAATTTTTGAACCATCTGACTTCTTATATATGACACATCTTTGGCTTGTTCCTTCTACATTATGTCGCCTGCAATAAACAGTTATACTTTGAGCTGTCCCCGACTCTGGACAAGTAAACCATGACGCGAATAATCTGTCTGAGGCATAACCTACCTCTGTGCCACCAGCAGTATCATATCCAAAAGTCGGGTCTAAAAGTTTTCCACCGTCGGGCATCGTTCTCCCTTGCATGCATAACGGTTTTTTCCATTTCCGCCATTCTTTTTCAAGAGCGTTTAGGATAACGCTTGGGCTGACGTAAATTTTGTTTTCCAGCAGATAGTCTGTGTTTACGAAGCCGCACAAACGAAACATTTCTGCTATTTTCTTTGACACTATCACTTTTTCGACCTCTTGAGTGTTAATTTGCCTTCTATTGGAACTGCTGTACCCATTATTTTAGCGTAGAATCCGTGCATTATTTGCCATTTTGCAAGTTCCAATGCGAAATACGCGTTTTGAGCTGTAGCCTGATGTTCTGTTAACACGTCGACTATTGCATTGTACAGTTCTTCACATTCCTTTTGTTTTTCCGCTTGGTATTCCTCTTCCCATTTTCCAAGCAGCTTTGCTAGTAGACGTTTAACTTTCATTTGTATCACCTTAAGACGGCACGTACACGTATGGGTGGTTGTCGCTTGTGTTGAAGATTATTCTGCCAGCTTTCGACGTTGACGGGTTAGATGACTGGTTTTCTAATGCCATGTTTACAGCTTCGTTTTCGCCGAAGTCAAGGTTTACGGCAAGTGTTCCAATCGCGTGTTTGTGGTCTGCTCTTGCCAAACTGTCACTTGTGCCGTCTGAAGCTGTTCCGTCAAGCGCCACTGGACTGTCAACCGCTATACTGTGTTTATGGTCTGCACGGGCTGCTTCAGTACTCGTTCCTATAACAGCTGAACCCGCATCACAAGTCGCAGGCGTTTCAGTACTTGTCAGTAACGCGGCGTCTCCTTCCAACAGTATTTTCTTCCAACTCATTACGTTTCCACCTCCACTATTTTTATTTCACCTGTTTCAGAGTTGAAATATGGGCGACCATACACATACCTATTCGATTCGTCATCTATATTAAGGTATGGATGGTCGCCTATAACTTTGAAAGCTCTACGCTGCAGCCTTGCCTTAAACAAGTAATCCGTAATTCCCCTTATCTCTCCCACACTACACACCTCCTAAAATCAGAGATTTCAAAGCTTGCAATCCTTCAGTACCCACTCCCATTCGTTTTATCACATATATGTGTAGCAAGCCCTTCGTAGGCGCAGTGCTAGCTTTGAAAGTGCAGTACACGTATTGTGTCCACGTTTCGCTGTAGACGCTTACGTTTCTGCTTTCAACGTCGTTGGCTTTAACTGTGAACGATTCGCCTATTCTAGCTGACTGTGATTTTCTTGGTTCACGGTTTCCGTAAACTGTTACGGTTACGTCTGCGTCTAACTCGTTGGTTACGTAAACGCTGAAAATATCGTAGTCTCCAACGTCGCTTATTTCTGTTGTATGTGTATCTGTATCCCTTAATGGGTAATCATGTAATATTTCATCTGTCACTGGCGAATGATGACTTACATTAGACTGTTGCGAAACACTAGCTTGAGCACTAACAGACGCCTTTAAGTTCTGCTCCTGCTCACGCAGGCTCTGCTCTAACATTTCCACGTGTTGCCTGTACTTCTCTAACTTGTCGTCTGACATCCTGCCTCACTTTCCTATTACACGGTTAACCATGTCTTCTGTAATCTTCTCTTTTATCAACTCGCGTACTTTACGCTTGCATTTGGGACACAACTTTTCATATATTTCTTTAACGCTTAACTGTATGCGCATCTGAGCTTCAGCCATACACTCACCTCCGTTAACTTATCTTTCTGTAAGTGTAACCGATAGTAGCTGAATATGCGGTTTCCATGTCGGCGTTGTAGTAGCCTACTTCCAATGTCTCCTTAAAGGACAAGGGTAAGGTAACTACAAGAGTGTAATGATGAGTGGTCGTGTCCCACCTTCCGATGGTAATACCCGGAGTGTTTTCGCTGACCAGTTGAGCGTACCAGTTTCCCATAGACGCATTAAAGGGCAAAACCTGCTGACCATCAATTCTAATCCTTGGGCGAAGCCTGGATAAAACAACATCAGAAGTGACGGAAAATATCACTATTAAAACTTCACCCATTCCTCTCTGTACCGTGTCATAAAGCTCGCTGTTTGGAGGCACATTTAAATAAACCTCTTGTCTGGTTGTCGTTAAACCCGGTACTTCTACAGTAGTAAGAGTTCCGCTGACTGGGATGTCGCCGACAGTTTGACCATTCATCCAAACCTTAATCCAGGGGCGTAGAGGTGACGGTCGCCAAGGTGGAGCCTCGAGGGCATACTCATAACAATCATAGGGTTCGCCTTTATCATACGCCAAGCAGAGACCGTCGGTAGGAGTTTCAACCCATATAAACATCGAGTCAAACGACCAGAAAATCTTTGGATGGACCGGGTGCGGCGCCAAAGCCGTCTTTGCACCGACTACGAGGGTGCCGCTCCAGATGTCTCCTCCACCCACGTAGGGTGTGACGTGCACGTAGGCTTCCCGGTCGTCTATGTTTGGGTTCTCAAACCAGATTTGAATGGTATCCAAGAAGCCTCTGCAACCTCTTGGGAAGAATTTTCCAACATGCTCATAGTATAAACCGCAGTGATACCTACACTCGGTTCCCTGGTTCTCCAAGACCCTCCGCGTGTCGGTAAACGCGCCAACTGTTAGCTTGTCTATTACAATGTTTGCTCCAGCTGAAGTTTGAATATTTACTGTGAACGTTTCTGCACTTTCAACATGTACGTTGAACGTTACATCTGTTCCCACCGATTCTATGTTGACGTTGAAAGTTACCCCTGCAGCAACTTCTGTTATTCTAATGTCGAATGTCACGCCTGTGGCAACTTCTGCTATGCTAACGTTGAAAGTCACATCAGCATCAACTGATTCAATATGCACATCGAAAGTTACCCCTGCAGTAACCTCTGTTATTCTGATGTCAAACGGTAAAACATCTACACTGACGGCATTAACGGTTATCGGATAAGTGTAATCCGCCCAACCTGTTGGCATACTGAACTAGTCCCCCTCACTCTCCGAATAACGCTTCTTTAAGCAAGTTTAATATTTCTTGGTTTATCAGGTATGGTTTTACGGCTGGTTCGTTTTCAGCTGCAATATATAAAATGGGAGTATGTTCGTACGTGTCATCTAAATTCCACAGCTTCCACGTTAGCTCTGTGTGTGGATAGTCCGGGCATTCCCACACTGCTGGTGAGTGTACAAGTAAGTCGTTGCCTATGAATGAACTTCCAGTTGGTTTCGGCGCTAGCTGTTCACTTCCATAGTATACTTGTGCATGTGCCAAGCCTGCACATCCAATTGGAAAATAAACCGCGAAATCTGTAACGTACTGCTCCTCAACAACCATTGTAACCTCTACTGGTGTTTCCTCTGGTGTGTTAGCTGGAATTGTGTGGGCATCAGTGTACACAGGCATACTAGGCACTCACGCTTTATTCTTCGCATCCTATCACTGTTATGTACGCGTTCGTTGTTCCGCTGTCTGAAACTAGATATGCGTTTAACGCAGTGTTCACTGCACCTTTAATATCATACGCTAGCTGTATAGGCACTGTTTTTCTATTTTCAAACTCTAAATGTGTGAATACTGTTGTACCCCATTTCAGTTCAAGTTTACATGCGTTGTCAGCTGATATAATTGCAGACGCTACTCTTATTGATTTACCAGTTGCGGGCGTCCACAACGCTTGTGTTGTTCCGCTGCCACTATCAGAAAAACTAACGTGTTTGTAGTTTTTCGCGTCTCTGTACTCCTCAAGTGTACGCCTCACAAAATCCTGCACCATTTCACTCTAGTGCCCCTTCAAGCACTATTAAACATTTATGTGAGTTGCCTGTGTCATTGTTTGTGTAATGTGCTACTATTGCATGTTCACCTTCAATCAGCTTATCACACGTCACAACTACTGCATGTCCATCGCCAACTATATAGCCTTCATCTGGTATTATCTGTTCTGCTCCGCTCCACAGTGAAACACGTAAGTTGAAGCCGCTTCCAGTTGGGTAAATAAAATGTGCACGTGACAAGCGCAGCTTACGCCCGCTTGTCACCGTAGCCACAGTAGTTGTTCCAGATGCACCCGCAGCCGCTGTAAGCTCGTAAGCCACTGTGTACAAGATTAGACACCTCGGAAATTCGCACTGCGAATTTCAGTGTACAGCCTTCTCACGCTCACTTCTCAAGTTCTAATATTATCACTGGTTCAATTGCGCTTGCGGAGTGCTCGTTTGTTATGCTGTAGTAGAACGTTTGTCCTTTGCCAAATGGAATGTTTAGCTCTGGAACTTGGTTTTGCCAGCCGCTGAGCAGTATTGCTCTGACTTCGTCTTTTGTAAACGTGTAGTTGTCCACTCGCAGTGTACAGTTCAGAAATTGTAAGCCAACAGCTGTCTCTGTAACTTCTTTAACGAAAACCTTTTTTATTGTGTAGTCGTCGTCAGCTGTCCATGAGCCGCTGGCGGTGTTCCCAGCAGCTATTGAACCGACTTCTATTTGTTTAAAAGCGTAGAACGGCATTGTTTAGTCATCTCCTAGCTTCTGTGGTATTCTGCGACACCGTAGAGTGTTATGCTTGCCGATGACAGTGAAATGGCTGAACCAGAAACGTTTTTAGCTGTTATTTTAAGCGTGTGGTCGCCTAGCACTTCAATTGGGAATTTGTCAAGTTTGAACAGGTCAAGGTTTGCAGCTACATCGTCCTGATGCGGTATGCTGAGTATGTCTATGCCTGCGTCGAGGTTTTCACTTAGCAAGTATTCGATTGGGTTGTTGTCCATGTAGAACTGTATAGCCACGTCGCCCGGATTTGCTGTAAAGCCTGCGTAGTCTATCATTAACAAGTCGTTGAACAAGTACCGCTCTATCGTTGTTGGTGTAAGCGTGTAAAGTGTAACTTCGTTTCCAGCTGCCCAAGATGTGTCAGAGCCGAAGCTGTGTGAGCCAGTTACGTATCGTATGTAGTGGTTTATTTGCTCAGCGTCTCTTGTTCTGAGTTCTGGCGGTACTGCTTCAGCTGGCTCCAACTGGTAGAGGCTGCCTATAATGCGGAAGTTTGCACCTGAGCCGCCTTCAACTAGGAAGTCCGTATCTGGCAGCACAACGTATGGCAGTCGTGAAATGTCTAGTAAGCCATTTATTTTTGTGTTTTCCGCGTGTAGTGGTGCAACATCCTCTATGAGGTCGCCGAGTTCTTTACCGTTGATTTTCAGATGACTAGCAACAGTTGTGTCGGTGCCTATTTTGTTGATTTTTAAGCACACTCTGCTATGCGTTGTGTACGT
>Ga0190338_1000166_pt1 | contig 11858 bp, 9 predicted proteins | sample 4872041112_MG_FD_163434 | JGI IMG/M metagenome (GOLD analysis project Ga0190338, IMG submission 163434) | Hydrothermal vent sediment bacterial communities from Southern Trench, Guaymas Basin, Mexico - 4872-04-11-12_MG | ecosystem: Environmental > Aquatic > Marine > Hydrothermal vents > Sediment ... | reverse complement strand
TCTGGGAGGAATGAAAATGGTGAAGTTGTTTCGTTATCCAAATATTGTAGCTGTTAAGACAAAAAATCAAAGTGTGTATAAATTGTTGTATGAGAATTTAGCAGTAAGAAGCCCTAACTATTGGTTTTCAAAAGCATATAAAGAAGGTCGATGGGATGGATATTTTCGATTATTTAATCAACGACGTAAGATATTTCCATCAGGTTTGATTGATCAAGCTATTGATTTGATTGATCAAAATAAGATTTCTTATGAGCTTATAGACAAAAGAACTAAACCTGAGCCCACACTAAATATCAATAGTAGTATTAAGTTGAGACCATACCAACAATATGCATTGGAACGGTTATTAAAAGATGAACAAGGTATTGTATGGTTACCTGTCAATGCTGGAAAAACTTACATAGCTTTACAACTCATAGCAAAGCGTCAGGTACCAACATTATGGGTAACACATCGGAAAGAATTAGCTATACAGACAGGAGAGTTAATAAAGAAATATTTGAACATTGAACCTGGGCTCATAGGCATGGGTCATAATATTATTCGACCAATTACTGTGGCGATGATACAGACGTTATCTCAACGTGTGAAAGAATCCACTAAATTTGCTCAAGAATTAAATAATAATTTTGATCAATTAATTGTAGATGAATGTCATCATGTAGCTAAGAATATATATTATAATGCTATGATTAAATTGGAGATGTATTATCGTTATGGATTATCTGGGACACCTAAACATCGTAATGTTGTAGATGTATTCTATACTAAAGCTGTATTCGGGCCTATTTTAGTACATATGCAGCAGAAGGAGCTTGTGAAATTAGGTGTTAGTGTTCAGCCCTGGGTGTATATGATACAATTACCTGCAGATGTATCTACGACTATGGATTATGCAGACGTATATGACACAGTTGTGATTAATAATCCTACACGCACGGCTTATATAGCTAAAATAGCTTTGTCTTATGTACAAGAAGGTAAACAAATATTGATTATGGTTGATCGTATTCAACATGGAGAGAATTTACTTAATGCTATTAAGGAACAATATTCCAATGTAGCTTTTATTAGCGGACAGGAAACCGCTGATGTACGACAAGATGCTATTAATCGATTCGAACAAAGTAAATTAAAGATACTTATTGCTACTAATATTCTTAATGAAGGAGTTTCTCTTCACAGTATAGATGTTGTGATTGTAGCTGGAGCAGGAAAGAGTGCTGTGGCGACTATTCAGCGTGTAGGTCGAGCTTTGCGTACTCGTATAGGCAAAGATCGTGCTATTATCATTGATTTCTGGGATATAGATAAGAAATATTTGAATTATCATGCGTCTAAACGTTATGCTGTATACAAGCGTGAATTTGAAAATGTAATAGTATTGGATCAGAATGGTAATCAAATTAATGTAGAATTGTAAAGCAAATCTGTTATTTGTATGTTATACTCTAACTGGAGGTGAAAACATGTGGGATTTCGTAAATTTGGATAATGTGGAGAAGTTAAAAGAGTTATTGGAAATCAGTACAGATTTTCACTCCATGGCCGAGCAGTTACCTACACAGCTCTTTTTGGTACATATGCAATATAGTCAAGCTCGGAAACAGTACATAGAAGCAGATTTAGCACTCAAGCATTATGAAGCTAATCGTTATCTTGAGCTGAGGCGTCGTGCTGCTGAAACAGGAGAAAAAGTTACAGAAAAGACTTTGGAAGCCAGTATTCGTAGTGATCCAAATTGGATAAAATTGGTTCAACAGCGTGCAGAAATTGAACGTAAAGTTAATACCTTGTCTGGATTAATAAATGCCCTGAACTCTAAAAGTCAGTTGGTTCAAGCATTAGTAAAAACTGGAATGTAATTTATTATTAAAGGAGGCGTGAAATATGGCGTATGATTTGTCTTATTTAACAAATACCATGGAAAAGTTAGATGTTGGGGGTAACGGAGGTGTGCGATACTTCAACATGAAAAACAGAAATCAAACAGTAATTAGATTGATACCCATAACACAAGAAAAACCTGTATGGCTTGTTGCTTATCATTATAATTTTGATAATACAGTCACATCAAAGATACTTTGTCCAGCACGTACAGCCGTGTTGAATGATCAGATTGTACCTGAATGTCCTGTATGTAAGCATGCGCTTGAAGTTCCTTCCAATGAACGTAAACGCTGGATGCCTCGTGATCGAGTTATCTTTTATGTTATTGATGCGGCAGAAGTTCATGTAGGTGTTAAAGTCATGGATTTGTCTGTTTATGTAGCACGAGAGTTAGCTTCGATGGTAGCTGAGAATCCGGACAAATTTTTAGATTTGGCAAAAGGACATCCTATAAAAATTAGTAAAGTTGTAAATGCAAACGGAAGTTATTATTATAACTATGTTCCTGTTGATGATAAAGTTGTTGATCTAACCAAGACAGTTCAAGTAAATGTAAATGGACAGGCTATGACTGTTAATATTGCTGAGCTTATAGAATCTACTAAACCTGATCCTGAGATGTTATTTGCATTTCCAAGTGAAGCTGAATTAAAGGCATTTATTAATGATTCTTTTGAACCTGCACAACAGAATAAAGATGTAGTACCAACACTGATAACTCCTCAAGATTACAAAGCTGATACAGCTCAAGAATCTCAAAAGATTACACCCCCTACTGAAGATTTGAACAAGTTACAATCTTTGTTAAGTGATGTCACTGATTCCTTTGGAGGGTGATCATGGATATATTGTCTTCTGGAGCAGTAGAAGAATTTGTCAAACGTGAATCTACAGAGTATATAATTCCCACAGGTGTAGATATTATTGATCACTATTTATTATATAGAGGTGGATTTCCAACAGGCATTGTAGCTGAAATATCTGGCTGGGAAGGCTCAGGTAAAACTACTCTTGTAATGAACATAGCTAAGAACACACAAAAGATAGGTGGAGTAGTGCTTCTTGCAGATATTGAGCCTTGGGATATTGATCGTATGAAACAAATAGGTATTGAAACGTCTCCAGACAAGCTCTTAGTTATTAAAGGTGAATTTATTGAAGAACGATTTGCAAACTTGATTAAAGCTATCTCCAATTTACAGCAAGCAAAAGATATTCCAGCGCCTATAACAATAATTTTTGATTCAATAGCATTAGGGATCACACGAAAAGAACTCAATGCTATTGTTAATGATAATGAAAATGCACCTATAGCAGCAAAAGCTCAAGTGTTAACTACACGGTTAGCCTTAGTTGAGAATCTTATTAGAAACACTCCTATATTATTTATATTCGTAAACCAATTTCGTCAGAAATTAGAAATTCGTATGCCTTGGTTAGGGGGTGGGGGGATTTCAACACCTGGAGGACATGCTCTACGTTATGCAGCCAGTGTACGCTTATATCTACAAGCTGGAAAAGCATATGAAGAAGAACATCCTGTCGGTTATATAGTCACTGTTTCTATGGAGAAGAATAAGATCGCTCCACCTTTAGCCAATGTAACGTATCTGCAATATTATAATGGTTCTTTTGGAAATTGGTGGAGTATAATAGAAGGAGGTGTTCAGTTAGGTATTATTGAGCAAAAACGAGGTTGGTATTCTTATAACAACAAATCTTTTCGTAAAAATTCAAAAATAGTACAAGAATCTTTTTATGAAGAATTACGTCAAGCTGTGATTGCTGGTTGGAAACAATATGTAGAACAAATTTATTCGCAGGAGGTATGATATACATATGAATAAATTCGTTGTAATTGGTGATTTACATTTGCGTACAGAGTTTTTAGATAAGTTTGAACCTTTCTTTAATATGCTTTCTACTTTTGATTGTCCCCTGATCTTTTTAGGGGACATCTTTCATTTCAGAGGAGCTTTTTCAGGTAAATTTTTGGTAGATGTTAAAAGCTTGTTTGATAAACTTAATAATCCTGTAACGATAATAGCTGGAAATCATGATAGAGTATATAATGAGCGCACAATATTAGAATTATTTCAAGCACCAAATATGCGAGTTGTGAATCGGTTACTTATAGAGCCTCCTTATGCTTATGTAGCCTTTACTTCAGATAATAGCATTCTGGAAGATTTATTCAAGCACAAAGACGTTAAGGTAATATTCAGTCATTTACCTATTGATGGGCATCCTTTAGCACGTAATGCGAAATTTGCTCCTGAACTGTTCAAAAATTTCGAATTGATATTCAATGGACACTGGCATTCTCCTAAATGTCTTAATAATATTGTGTTTACTGGATCGATTTACCATGTAACTAAAGCAGAAATAGGTAATCGTACTATGATTTACATAGTGGAAAACAATCAAGTAAAATCACAAGATGTATTGGTTTTACATCGTGTTCGTGTAGAAGAATTCATGAAGGAATATAATACACCAGATTATATTATTTACACGCGTAGCACAGATATAGCACAGCAATATACCAATGCATATAATGTTATAGTAGAAACAAACACAACAACTTCAGATGCTGATGTAAAAAGCACATTACCTATGTTATCTTTCTGGGATGAAGTAGAGACACAGCTCATTGATTATTTAGCTGAACGAGAACTATCATCCAAAGAAATCGATACAGCATTAGCTTTATTACCAGATGATATATTAGCACATTGGAATAAACATTCATTAGTTACTGCTATTATAACTGAATATGAGAACAAGCTAAAAGAGTTACAAAATAATATTTCATCATACGATTCTGCAATACAAGCTATCATTAAGGAAGGTGAATCTCGTGATACGTTTTGAACATGTGCAGTTAAAGAACTTTCTATGTTATACTAACGCAGAATTGGATTTAGCAAATCGGGGTATTGTTAGAGTAAATGGTAAGAATGGTGCTGGTAAAAGCGCTCTGTTTGAAAGTATCTTGTGGGCGTTATTTGGTAGAACTCCTCGTGGATTAGATTCTAAAAACATAATAAAATATGGTACAGATAATGCTTCGGTAGAATTAAGTTTAACATATCAGAATCATAATTATGTTATTAAACGAGAAGTTACACCATCTAAGCACACACTGATCTATTACAAAGATGGAACAGAACATACGTTTCCTTCCGTACGTGAGGCTCAAGATGCATTAAATCAAGAATTGGGTCAGATAAGTGAAAGTTTAATATTACAGACTTTTTATTTGAAGCAATATGATCATGATACTTTTGTATACTTGACTGATTCTAAACAAAAAGATATCTTGGAAGACATTCTTGGCATGGCTATATTTGATTATACATTCAAACTTTTGAAAGATACACACGATCAGATGCAAAGTTTGATATTAAAACATGAGCAAGAATTATCTCGTATACATTCATTAATACAAAATGTTGAAAGTTATATCGCATTATTAGACACACAGAAGAGCTCATTAAAACGATCTGCGCCTACAATGAAAGAAGCGGATGTTCGAGCTAAACTGGATTCCTTAAACACTAAGTTAACAGAATATCAGAATAAATTACAACAGATATTAGATCAAGAACGACAGTTAAATGGTATAATCAATAAATTAGTAGAAGAAGCTCAGAAAGTTAAATCAGTAGCATCTTCAGATACATTATACATATTGAAATTATATACTACTGCTATACAGACAAAACAGTGTCCTGTGTGTCAGCAGCATATAACAGATGATATTGAGAATCGCATGAAAGCATCTATTGATTATATAAGATCACAGATATATTCACATAATGTAGATGAATTAAAGACTCAACTAAGAGATGTTCAATTAAAGCTATCATCTTTACGTCAAGAAGAAGAAAAATTACGAAATCTTATTGGTATAACAGAACAGGAGATATTAAAATTAGAAGCAATTCGAAGGGAGGTGTCGTCTCATGTTTCAGAGCTGGAGCGATTGGTTCTTCGGATCGACAAGCAAAAAGAACAACTCAACACTCTTCGATCTCAATTGGTTCAGTTTAGAGAGCAAAGCAAAGCCTCGGATTTGGTTTCTTTGGTCAAAATGGTTAGGGTTTTGATGGATGCATTTGGCTCACAAGGGATTAAGAATAACATTATTGATAAATATGTTGCAGTATTGAACCAGCATTTGAACAATGTTTTACAGTATATTCTACCTCATGTTACTGCACAGGTTGGCACATATAGATATACTAAGACAAATCAATTACGACGAAAATTAACATTTCAGGTATTTTATAATGATACTGAGACAACATTCAAAGCCTTGAGTGGTGGAGAGCGTAAACGATTAGAAATTGCTACAATCTTAGCATTACAGAAAGTAGTAGAGATGTTAGGTCGATTTCAAAGTAATATAATCATATTTGATGAAATATTTGATCAATTAGATGCTTCGGGTATTGAAGCCATAGTAGAATATTTACGTACTTATAATGACAAAGAGAGCTTATTCTTAATCTCGCATTCACCTTATATCTTTACTGTGGATGATATAATAGATATTGATGGGGGTGAAATTCATGAATAAAAACAAAGGCAAAGCATCCAGAAAAGGAAAATACTTCGAAAGGCTTGTAGCAAAAGAATTAGCTAAGCAATTAGATAAGCCCTATAAATCGGTGGTTGTTCGAACTCCGAACAGTGGAGGCTTACAATGGAAAGGGGATATACAATTCTTAGATGGATTTCCATTATATGTTGAATGTAAGTTCGGATATAACTTAAATTTGGATTCAATAATGAAAGGAGATCAAAAGATAAGATATTGGTGGGCTAAAGCAAAGAAAGAAGCTAAGACAGAAAACAAGACGCCAGTGCTTATTTTCAGTCAACCTCGATTTGAACGCTATGTCTTAATTGATTATTCTATGATTAAAGGTGATTTATCTGCTATACCACATATGCTTACTAAGGATGGATTAGTAATTTTCCCTTTGAACTATTTCCGTGAAGCATTGATTAAATGGAATTTTCTTAAAGGAGGAACGATAAAATGACAGGTTATGATGCATATAAACGTATATGTCATGTTATTCCTCTTTATAGTTATATGTGTCAAGGTACTCGAAGAACAACATCTTTACCACGTTATGTTGGAAAAGAAAACAAATGGGATGATCTTGCTCAAAAATTAGAATATCACAGTGCTTTACCTGAAGAATATGCAGAATTTATATGCAAATATATAAAAAGACCTTATACATCTGTGATTCTTTCATCAAGAGTATTTAATTCATTTATTCAGTTTAGACATACAGATAATTATACTACACACTTTCTAAGCAAAGCAGTACAAATAGAATTACTTCAGTTAGTACGAGATAGGTATATTTCTGTCACATTGCCCTTATCAGTTATGCGCGGGATATATTTGGGGGCTAAGTTTTCCTACTCAGATAATGTTTATAATTGGGAGAAATTACTTGAGAATTACAGTCTCGTATATCTTAGTTATAGATATCATCAAGGAACACTTGAGTTACCTGATGAACAGGGACGTATATACAATGAAGTCATTTCAACTCGATATATGATATACTTTTCTGTTATAGAAGATTTAGAGAAAATGACTCACGAATCATTAGAAGCAAAATATTGTGAAGCGTATGATTTATTGCGCCGTGTTGAATTCTTAACTTTTGATCCTCAATTAGAAAGAGCATATGTTTTGGATTTGATACGCAAAACTTGGATACCAGGCTTGCATCCTGAGCAGTATGAAGCACCTTTCGGGGGGCCTTAATATGCAGGCAACTTTGATATTATCAGCGTTCATGCAATATCCACATTATTTGCGATTGTTAGATTCGATGCTCTTAAAAGGAACATCCAAAGAGAGTGCAGAATTAAGTTTTTTCTTAAGTGTTTTATATAATAAGTATAATCAAGCTAAGAAGGCTTATTATACGATAGATAATTTAATCATTGAGTTAGAACAAATTGATTTAGGTTTAACTTCAGAACAACGTGATCTATTTCGTAAGTTCTTAATGAATGTTCCAGATGAATCAATGTCTGAAGATCAAGCAGATGAAATTATTAAAGAATTTCTATTCTATACAGCAACGAAGCATGTATTACCTACAATGTCCAAAGATAAAGGTGTATCTTATCTGAACAAATTATATACAGCACTAACATATGCACCTAAGCAAAGTATTTTACTCAGCCTGAAAGAGGATATTAATCAAATACAGGAAATTTACTCAACATTAGAAGCTATGAGAGAGTTTCCAACAGGATTACCTCAGATTGATGCTGCACTACAAGGAGGTCTTGGTCGCGGGGAATTAGGTGTATTACAAGCCAGCACAAATGTCGGAAAAAGCTGGTATTTATTGAACGTAGCGCATATTAATGCTCGTAAGGGACATAATGTAATTTTTGTCTCTCTGGAAATGAGTGAGCGAGAAATATTAAAACGTTTGGCTACATTAGTTCTGCATGTATCTTCAGTGTATATAGAAACATATGGAACTAAGATTGCTGAACTTATGGCTGATTATGTTCAGAATGAATTAAAAGGTAATTTGTATATTCTTCGTAGTGCTCCTTTTGAAATGAGTATATATGATTTTGAAAAGAAGTTAGAGCAATTAGAATTGGTAAATGCTTTTCCTGATTTAATAGTATTGGATTATGCTGATCTATTTCGTATGGGTAATGGCATGCTTTGGGACGAATTGGGGAAATTGTATGCTCATTTACAGCGTTTAGCTTTACATTATAATGTAGGAATTTGGACTGCATCACAATTAAATAAAGAAGCTATGAAACATTCAGATCGTACAGGATTGCAGTATACATCTGGATCAATTGAAAAAGTTAATCGTGCTGATATAGTTATACATATTGAAGTTCTACCTGATGGCTCACGCCGAGCTCGTATAGTTAAGTCGCGTCGTAGTCGAAAAGCTATTGAACAGATACTTATTCCTGATTTTGAAAGTGGAGATTTAGTAGGATCATCAGATCAAACCAAGTTAGTTGATACGTTTGATTTGGATAAATTTGTTTAGGGGGTGTAAAAATGCAATGTAAAGATTGTGAAATTTTGAAAACATTGAGTAATATACCTGAGAGTATAAAAATTATTCCTGCTGATATTGTGATAGTTGTACCTACATCTGAAAACTTAAAACATGTCGTTGCGCAAGCATTAGTACATCAATTGCGATTACATTATTCGGATAATGATAAGATACATTTAACGAGCTTATATAAATGTCCTGTTCAGCGTAAACTTACTAAAACACAGTTGCGAAAATGTCTGCCTATATTACGTAAAGAATTGGAGATATTGAAGCCTAAGTTCATACTTGTCTTTGGTGCAGATGCTGCGTCTGTAATTTTGCAAGATACAACAAAAGCTCGATTGTTTAATGTAGCTCATTATTCTTCTGAGTTTGATGCATATATTATACCTTTGTATACGTTAGATATGTATCAGGAAAATACAACTTTACGCGCAAACCTTCTGAAGAATATTATCCAAGTATTAAACTCTCCCACAGAAAAGCCTATGAATATTGAATTGCTCATGGATGAGCAAGAAATTATAGATATGCTTACAGCATTAATTCATAGTACTGAAGATAAATTTGCATTTGATGTAGAAACTACTGATTTGGATATCTGGAAACCCGACGCTAAAATATTAACCTGTGCTATTGCATTTAATAATAAAGGGTATGCTTTCCCTATACAAGCCACTGTAAACGGAGCTCCTGTTATTGATAGTTCCAAAGTAATTTCAGTACTAAAACAGCTTATGAACACTAACAAGGTTAAGATTGGACATAATATAAAATTTGATATGAACGCCTTAAAGCAAATTCTTGATATTGATGTAAGCATGCCCATTGCAGATACGATGATTATGCATTATACTATTAATGAAGAAACTCGAACACACAGTCTTTCTGCATTGTTAGGGCTTTTAGGTTTAGAAGATCATAAGCAATTTGATTTATCATTATTACAAAAAACATTACCTAATGCTTATTTATTGAAGCAGCTTTTGGAATATAATGCTAAAGATGCTTTAGCTACATTGTATTTACACGATTATTTATTGACAAAGATGGAGCCTCATAACAAATTAGTAACTAAGATGCTTTATAATGTGACACATGTATTACATGACATAGAAGTACATGGATTTGCAGTAGATGTACAACGCTTACATAAAGTGAAAAATGAATTAGAACAAACAATTTCAAATATTGAAGCTAAATTAAAATCTTATGATGTTATTGAAAAAGTTAAACAAGAACTTAATATTGATGATATAAATCTAAACTCTCCTCAACAAATAGCTAAAATTTTTGAATTATTAAACCTACCTGTGATTCAAACGACTAAGACAGGGCAAATATCAACGGATAAGCAGACACTAACATATTTAGCTGAGAATTATAATATAGAATTTGCGAAAGACTTACTGCAATATCGTGAATTAAATAAGATTATGCAGACATATGTTATTCCTTATCTGGAGAATGATATAGTAAAGAATGGACGTATCCATCCTACATATAATGTAACAGCTACAGTTACAGGAAGATTGAGTTGTTCTAATCCCAATCTTCAGCAGATTCCAAGAAATGCATTGATCAAACAGATTTTTGTTCCAGATAATGATAATCATATACTTGTTAATATAGATTATAGTCAGGCTGAGCTTAGAGTTATGGCTATGTTATCTGGAGACGAAAAACTATCTAAAGCATATATTGAAGGTATTGATGTACACCGTCAAACTGCAGCTTTAGTATATAATAAACCTATTGATCAAGTTACAGATGAGGAACGTCAACTTGCGAAGATGGTTAATTTTGCTATAATCTATGGAAGTACACCTCAGGGATTAGCGAAACGGCTGAATCGAACTGAACAGGAGATGGTTCAATTTGTAAACACCTGGTTCAAAATCTATCCCGCGGTAAAAAGATTTGAGCATCAAGTTTTAATTACAGCACGTACACAGAAATATATTATGACTCCTTTTGGACGAGTACGTCATCTTCCACAAATTGATTCGGATAATGCACAAATACGAGCACGTACTGAAAGGCAAGCAATTAATTACATCATTCAGAGTACAGCTGCTGATTTTACGTTATTATCATTGATTCAGATACATAAATTATTAAAAGGAATGGATGCATATATTGTAAATACTGTACATGATTCTATAATGTTATCAATAAACAAAAAGTTAGTATCAAATTTATTGCCTCGTATTAAGTTGTTGATGGAATCTTATGATTTTTCCTGGATGCGTGGAATTAGTCTAAAAGTAGATATATCAATAGGTAAGAATTGGGGAGAATTAATAGAGTTAGACTCTTTAGATGATCTGGAAGGAGTGTTGAGTCAGCTATGATAGATGTAAAATTGTTGGAAACAAAGCTCAAAAAGCGGCGTGTAGCTAAAGGTGGAGAAGAAGTAGTCTTTATATGTCCTTTTTGTGAACGCAATGGTATGGGACCTGATCGACGAGGACATCTTTATGTTAATAGTATCACAGGACAATTCATTTGTCATCGTTGTGGTGAACGAGGATCATACAAAACATTATTATGGTTATTACAACTACCTTATCAAAATATAGCTATAACATCTGATATTGTGTTAGTACAAGGGCTTGATGATTTTTCACAGTTATATGTAAAAGAAGAATTGAATTCAGCATTTAAGTCATTTCGATATTTAGATAAAAATCATGAAGCATATAAGTACTTATTAAATCGAGGGCTTACCTCAGATGATATCAAGTTATATCACTTTGGTATTTTTACTGATAAAGTTAAAGATTATGTTATTGTTCCAATTATATATCAAGGACATTGGGTAACCTGGCAGGGAAGAGCTTATAAATCCACAGATAAGAAACGACGATATTA
>Ga0190338_1000165_pt1 | contig 11859 bp, 10 predicted proteins | sample 4872041112_MG_FD_163434 | JGI IMG/M metagenome (GOLD analysis project Ga0190338, IMG submission 163434) | Hydrothermal vent sediment bacterial communities from Southern Trench, Guaymas Basin, Mexico - 4872-04-11-12_MG | ecosystem: Environmental > Aquatic > Marine > Hydrothermal vents > Sediment ... | reverse complement strand
TCTCATGGAAGGAAAGACCTCCTTTACCAAAATAAAAAAATAAAAAGGCAAAACCAAAAATGGTAAATAACAGAAAAAGGAATTTAACTTTGAAAAAGCGAGACATAAAGCCTGGTCAACTCTCTAAATGTCCTTTTCCAGGAAAAGTGTTTTCTTATAAAGTCACTCAATTTCCTTTTTTCTTTTTCTTTCTTTTTTTCAAGGCGCGCCAGACACTCCAATAAAGTTTTTAAGTCTCTTTTGGGTAGTAGATAATCCTTTTCCCCAAAAATTTCCTCTGAAATTGCCCCCTTAAAGGCAATGACTGGTGTGCCACAGGCCTGGGCCTCAAGCACACTCAAACCAAAGGATTCATACAGGCTAGGTGTAACAAAATAATCACTTGTCGCATATATTTCAGCCAATCTTTTCTTTTCTTCAATATAACCAAGATAGGTTAGATTTTTTAAATTTGGCGGTCTTAGGGAACCATCACCAGCAATAAGCATGTGGAACTTATGAGATGGCAATGCCTTAAATACTTCAAAAAGTAAATCAAGCCCCTTTTCCTTATAGAACCGCCCTATATAACATAAAATAACCTTTTTAGGGTCAATCCCGAGTTTCAAGAGTAAATCTCTATTTTCACAAAAGGGATAAAAAACGGAGGTATCTACACCTAAAGGGATATGAATAAGCTTCTCAATACCTGCCTTCTCCAGAGAATTCTTCATCATGTGGCTTGTTACCACAGTGCAATCCAGCTTGTTATAAATATTTTTAAGATATTTCGTGGCCCATTTTTCTAAATTCAAACCATTCAAGGGTAAATAAGTTTTAAGATAAATCGGGAAATGAGTATGATAAAAACCAATAGTTTTAAAGGACAAAAAAGAATCTCCTCTTACCTGCCTGCTAATGCCTGAGCATAGCGATGGCAGGCAGGTCATAAGAAAGGGAGAACTTAGCTCAACTATATCGGGCCTTTCATTTTTTAAAATTTGCCAAATCTTTATGGAATTTAGGACAAAACGATAGTTTTTACTCCTGGGAAGCTTGGGAGAAGAAACAAAATAGCATTTAGAATTCCCAAAATAGCTCAAAGTATCTCCTTCTCCTGGCAGGATGACTAGGTGTTCCATGTCTTTTCTCTTCGCAAGGAAGGCTATTTTTTCACGCAAATAACGTTTTATACCTCCACTTTTTTCATGACTGTACAACTGGACAATATCACATACCTTTAGCATGTTATTTTCTCTATCATTTCTCTTAAACCACCTTCTAAGGGACGAGAAAGGATAGCCTCTCTGCTTGCCTTTTTCATATTACATAATTTTTCTTTGTCCTTGAGAAGAGAGACCAGACATTTATAAAATGCCCTTATTTCTTGCACACAAGAAAACCCAGTTTCTCCCTCCTTTATATTCTCTTTGGCTGCTCCTTCTTTAGAGACAATGGCTGGAATTCCTGATGCCTGGGCCTCCAAAACAACCATCCCAAAAGTTTCTGTAGGTGAGGGAAAAAGAAAAATATCACTACTTGCATAGGCAGCAGAAAGATCATTACCGCTCTTCATTCCGGTAAAAATCACTATATGGCCCCATTTTCTTTCAAGCTCTTCTCTATAAGGGCCATCTCCCACCACAACGAATGTGAGATTGGAATACCTTTCCTTTACCAATTTGGCTACTTCACAAAAGATATCAAGTCCCTTTTCCTTAGCCACTCGGCCCACATAAAGCACCACCGGCCGACCAGAAAATCCTTTATATTTGCCAAAACAATCTTCATCCCTGAAGCCAGGATTAAATTGTCTCAAATCAACCCCCCTGTGAAATACAAGAATATCATCAGGGACAGTGTTGAAGTTTTCAATTACCTCTCTTTTGGTAAACTCTGAAGGGACAAGCACTTTGTTGGCCTGTCCATAGAGCCAGGAAAGATATTTTCTTAAAGCTCCTTGCAGAGTTTCCTCACTGTAAATGCCAGCGTATTGGACTAAATCCGTATGGTGGGCAATAGTAAAGGGAAGCCGCAGAGTCTTGGCTGCAAACATGCCAAAAAGCCCCATACTGCCTGGAGTAGCTGCGTGAATATGAGTAATATTATTTTGGCAGCAGTAGTCCACTAGTTCCAGCGGATCAGGAAAACCAAGCTTTATTTCTGGGTAAACAGGAAGGGGCATTTCAAAAATAGGGGCTATATTTTTCAGTTTTTCTTCTAAAGAAAAAAGCTTTCTAGAGATAATGACTTCTAAATCAAGGTTTTTCTCTTGGGCAAACTTCCTCAAGTCTTGGTTAGTCCTGGATACACCATTTACTTCAAAATAAGTATCAGTAAAATAGGCAATTTTTTGAGAATTAGGGGCATTTTTGTTGAAAAAGGAGTGATAAAGGGAAAGGGCCTCTCTTCTCCTTTTGCTTTCTACAATCAGTGCTCCTAGATAAGGGGCAGCGAAGAGATAAAGAGTCATAAGATTTCCCAGAACCCCTGGGATTTTTAAAAGTGTAGCAAAGTTTAGAGGATTAAGAGAATCTGAATATCTTTGTGCCACCTCTCTGAAAAATAGCTTTATTTCAAGACCATTATCTATGTTCACATTGATATTTCCTTTGGCCAGATTTTTCAACATAATGGACTTTAAATCATCCTTTTTGGGGGTAGCAAATTTTAATTTGAGGAAGAAAGGCACCCGCTTTCTTTTCAAAAAGACCTTATCCAAAATTTTGTCTGTTTTTTTGTCAAGATTTATTTGCGTTTTGAGATAATGATAGCTAACAGCATAAACTGTCCGCGCCAGGTGAACAGTACCACTGCCATTGTTGGTTGCGATTACCTTTCCAGATTTGAGTTTTTTAAAAAATTCCTCTAGATTATTGGCTGAAGCTGCAGAAGTGGTAGCCTTTCCTACTCCAAAACCACTATGGTCATCTGACCCGCCAGTGAAGCTTATTTCCTTGTTTCTTCTAAGAAGTGGCAAGCTATACTTTTCAGCCAAAAGTTCTATTTCAGAAAAATCCTTACTTCTTGCAACATTTTTGGTAAGCTCATTTAAGATTTTTGGTCTTGAACCATTTTCTCCTTCCCAGAGGTCAAAGAGGATAAAAAACCTCTCTAGATGAAATGGAGTAATTTTACCATTAGGGGAATAAAGCGGATGAGCCAGGGCATAAGGAATTCCCTTTTGAAAGAGGAACTGGGTTAATTCGTAAATATTCTGTCTTAGCCTATCTATATCCCTATGCAAGGCCTCATCTATATCAAAGACCAAGACATGGACTTCGGTCTTATCTTCAGGGAAATAAGTGCTTACTTCTTCACTGATAAATACATCTTCTAAATTAGCTATTTCCAGACAGCCATTGATGGTATTGTGATCAGTAATAGTAAAGAAATCCATATTCCGTCTCTTGGCCAAGAAATAAAGCTCTTTTGGGTCAGAATAACATTCCCTACAACCAAGCACTGAAAGGAAATCATTGGTGTCATCTCCTGAGGCATAAGAGTGGAGATGAAGGTCTGCTATCATGGCAAAACCTCCTTTAATGCTAGAGTTTCTCTCTGTGTAAAGATTAATTTTAATTTATTTTGCAGCCATTTCTCTTTAATGTCCCAAGGATGAAGGTCAATTCTCAACATTTTTCTCCTAAAAAGGCCTGGCCAGGCATAAGATATTCTTGAAAGAAATGTTCTAAAGCGAGTCCTGGTGGTAAAGGAAATAGCAGGTAAGAAAATGAATTTTTTCTCTCTGACCATGTATACCCCTCTTGCTGTTATCAAATGTTCAAACCCCATATGACAGACCGCTTCTTTCTCTTCTTTTCCAATAAGCCACGCTGGAGGAGCAAAACTATTTGTCTCTATCCCTGCCTTTGAAATAATAGCCTTGGCAAAAGAAAGCCGTTTTATGGCCTCTTTGTGACCAATCTTAAAAAATTCACCCTCTTTGTTTGTCAGAAGACGATTAAAAACATGTGAGCAAACAAGATTTTGATGGGTATAGCCGTGCAGGACAAAATCACACCCCTTCAGCCCCTTGAGCCATTTAACAAAGGAAGGATATTTTCTTAGATGAATTCTTGACCACAGATAGGGAATAACAAAAAGAGAAAACCGCTTTACTCCATTGTCACTCAAAAAACTTACTGTGTTTTCTAATTCAGCCTTATAAAAAGGGCTTACATCGTGGATATTTATTATCATGTACACTTTAGATACTTTATTACCAAAGATTTTTTACAAAGTGATTTCGGTTTTGTGGATATTTTGTGTAAAAATAGCTTTAGACCAAAATTTAATCGAACTTAAATATATGCGTCAAAATCCTGTAACAAATTTTCTTTAAGTAATTAGAGCATTTAATTAAAAGAGGGAGGTGTTTTATGTGAAAAAGACAAATAAAAACAGCATTATAAAAATTCAAGGCAAATTGGATAGTGCCTGTGCTATTCATGTAGGTACCATTCTGGAATATGCCATTGAAAATCGCATAAGTTGTGTGATTTTAGATTTTACCAGAGTTTTAGAGTTTGAATATTCAGCTATGGCACTTTTAAAAGAAGTTCTCGCCTTTTACCAAAAAGATTTCTCTCAAATAACATGTCGTGGGCTTTCCAAAGATACTGTCCACATTTTTAGAGAGTTAGGAGTTGGAAGAATTCCTGGTGTGAGGTAAAGAAATACAGGGGAAGATAGACCCTATCCAGTTTAAATGGCTAGAAAAGCAACTAAAGGAGGCAAGAGACGCTGACTTTATTTTTGTCTTTGTCCACGAGCCTCTATATCCAACAGATCCTCATACTGGCACTGGTCTTGATAGATATCCAAAAAGTAGAGACAGGCTTGCATCTCTTTTAAGAAAATATAAAGAAAAACTCATACTATTTTGTGGTCATGAACACCTTTATAACAAGACCACTATAAATGGGGTTACTCAAATAATTACTGGGGGCGCAGGTGCACCACTCCATGCCTCTAAAAAAGAGGGAGGCTTCTTTCACTATCTCTATATAACTGTAAAGGACAAAGACCTCTATATAGCGGTAATAAAGCTAGGAAATATATCAAGCCCATAATATAACTTTCGCAAAATATTAATTATTTTGTCATCATTTTGTAATAAAAAAAATTTAGATTTCTTATATGGTCAAAGATGAAAGAATAAAAATAGCGCATATCTCTGATTTGCATATTACAGGCCCAAATTTTGTTTCGCAGTGGGGTGAAAATGTTATTGATATCTTAAATTCTGAAATGCCAGAGATACTTATCATCACAGGTGACCTTACAGATGATGGATATGTCCATGAATATGAATTGGCAAAGACATATATCGATAGAATAAAGGTGAAGAATAAAATAGTAGTACCAGGCAATCATGATGCAAGAAACGAGGGATATATAATTTTTGAGGAGATTTTTGGGACAAGATGCCCTTACTATGAAAATGAGAAAGTAGTAATTTTGGGGATAGATTCCAGTCAACCAGACATAGATGATGGACATGTAGGACGGGAAAACTACGGGTTCATAAGAGAAAAATTGTCAATAAACAACAAGGTAAAAATACTGGCCATGCATCATCACCTTATTTCTATCCCTGGAACAGGAAGGGAGAGAAACATACCCTCAGATGCAGGGGATGTTCTAAAAATTTGTATGGAGTTGGGAGTAAATTTTGTTTTTTCAGGCCATAAGCACTTGCCTTGGACATGGAGGCTAGAGAATACCTACTTTATCACAGCAGGGACAGCCACATCACGGAGGTTGAAGGGCAGGTCTTATCCTTCATTTAACATATTAGAGATACCTGCGATTCGCGCAGACAAGCAAGATAAAATGGCTATTTTGAAAGAAGTGAATGTAACAAATAAGAAATTTAGGGAAATACTAAGAGGTTTTAGGGCATTAAAGAACATTGAAACCCCTCTTGTTTAAAGGCAGTCAAAAAATAACCTAATTTAAACAAATCTGTCAAAATTCTGTAACAAACCCTAAGTAACATCACTAAAAATCTTTGTAAGGAGGCAAGTGAAATGAGAAGGGCATTTTTTTGTGTAATTTTGTTAGGGTTAATCTTTTTTTCATTTAATGTCGCTTTAGCAAAGGTTCCAATTCAGCCCCAACCACCTACCTATCCCACTGAGTATCCTATAAAGGAAGTGGACGATCTCTTTTTAACCAAAGAGCCTTGGGTAGAAGTAAATTCTGATGGAACAGCCTTGGTTCATTGGTCGACTGAAGTGCCAACTCCGGGTGGTAGGGTGTACTACGGTGTATATCTACCAGATCAAGAACTGGACTATCCTCGGTTCAGAAAGGTAGCTCTCGAAGAGGTAACCGAATTTACTAAAGACCACGTTGCTAAAATCAATATAAAGACATTTGAAAAGCCTAAATACAATGCCGCCCGTTTTGTAGAGAAGGGCGAGGGAGTTATAGCCTACCGTGTAGAGGTGTTTGATCCTGTCAAATGCACTACGCGAGCATACGACCGTCGCTTCAGGTTCAAAAAAGTGGGTGATACTTACATTAAAGCTTTGACTATCACCGAAGGACCCTTTGTTGACCAGGTAACCACAAACTCTGCGATCATTTCTTGGGAGACCGATGCCCCTTCTTTAGGTTGCCTAGTTGTGAATGGCGAAGTCTATATAGACTCTGAGAATACTATCCGGCACGAAGTTAAAGTAGAAGGTTTGAACCCTGGCACCGTTTACGAGTATACTGTACTAAGTTACGATGCTTCGACTGATGATCTTGTCACCTCAAGAAAGTATCATTTAAAAACCGTGCCTGAAAACGCAGAAGTCTTCAAGTTCGCCTTTTTGTCCGATTCCCGTGAAGGTGTGGGTGGCGGTGAGAGAAATTATAAAGGAGTAAACCACCGGATTCTTACTGAGTTGTTCACTGATGTCTTTCGCAAAGGTGCTGATTTTATCGTCTTCGCAGGCGATCTCATTAACGGCTACACTAGCAACCTTCGAGATTTCCAGATGCAGCTTGAGGCATGGAAACAGACGGTTGAACCAATAGGGCACTACATTCCCATCTACGAGGCAATGGGTAATCATGACGCGGCCTTGATGTTGGTCTATGACGATGGAACTGAGCATGGAGTTGAATTCGACAAAATAGGGGATGAAAGCGCTGAAGAAGTCTTCAGAAAGGAATTTGTAAACCCGGAGAATGGTCCCGAGCCTGAAGGCCCGGGTTTACCAACTTACAAGGAGAACGTATATTCCTTTGATTACGGGAACACTCATATTGTTGTCTTTAACACCAACTATTGGTGGTCGAGCCAACCAGAAAAATATGGAGGTAACCTCGAAGGACACATCATGAACAAGCAAATGGAGTGGATCGAGCAAGATCTATCTGCCGCCAGAGCAAGAGGAATAAAACACATCCTTATGTTCGGTCATGAACCTGCTTTCCCCAACGGAGGACATGTGAAAGACGCCATGTGCTATAACTTTGGCGTTCCTGAAAAGAATAATGGAATTGACCGCGCCTATGTGATTGAGATGAGAGACAGGTTTTGGGAAATCGTCAGCAAATACCATGTGCTTGCCGTATGCTTTGGCGATGAGCACAACTACAATCGAACTCTGATTGATAGCAAAACACCAGTGTATCTGGATGGGAGCCCAAATCCTAATTTTGTTAATCCAGTCTGGCAAATCATCAGCGGGAATGCAGGAGCTCCGTTCTATGCCCAGAATAAGGATGTCCCCTGGGTTAACGATGTTCAAGCATTTAGTTTGCAGTGCGGGTATGCCCTATTCTCGATAGAAGGAGACAAAGTTTTCCTAACCGCCTATAGCCATACAGGTCAGATTTTGGATGAGTGTGAGCTTACCGCAATAAAGTAAGCCATAAAAAAGCAGGGCATAACGACCCTGCTTTTTTTAATGTGTCCCGCATGGGCGATTACTATATGAAACACTCATTTAGAGACGCTGCCTGCCATCGCTATATTCAGGTATTAGCAGGCAGGTCTATTCATGAATTTTTGAGGCTCTTAAAATATCCACAAGAGTGACTATCCCTACCATCCTTCCGGATTCGGTAACGACTAATCTAGCTAAGTTTAGATTTGCCATCAGACTGGCAGCATGGGTAACATTGCAATGGGTATCAATTGAAACCAAAGGTTTAGTGGCAATGCTTTTGACCTTTATTTCATTTGGGTTTAGACCCTTTGCCAAGACCTTATAAACTACATCTCTTACAGTGACAATTCCATAGACATCTTCTCCACTTTCGGGTATAACTATCAAACTCCTTATCCCCTCTTTAAGCATTAAAGATATTGCCTCTGAGACCTTGGCATTTGGTGAAATTTTTTCAATCTCTGTAATCGCGACTTCACTAACCTTCATCCTTATTTCCTATCATACATTAATTATTGCACGGGGTAAATGGCTACATAACCTGTCTTCTCCACAATCCTCTGCCCAATATGAGATAAGACAAAGTTAATAAAAGTGGCTATTTCACCTTCAGGCCAACCATTTGTAAACATAAATAATGGACGCGTAATTGGGAATTTTCCTATCCTAATTGTGTCTTTGGTAGGTATTACTCCATCTACTTTAATTGCTTTTACTTGTTTATTTAAATAACCAATGCCCACATAACCAATTGCCCATCTGTTGTGGGCAACTGTTTGAATTACTGCTCCATTAGATGCCTGTAATAAGGCGCGTGGAGTTACCCTGTCTTTTTTCATCACTTTTTCTCTCCACACCTCATAGGTGCCAGAGCTTGTATCTCGGGAGACCACAATGATATTGTGATCAAATCCACCTACTTTTTTCCAATTTTTAGTCTTGCCTGTATAAATATGGTGCAATTGAGTCAATGTAAGATTTTTTATAGGATTTGATGGATGCACTATAGGTGTTACTCCATCTAAGGCAATACGATGAGGCACTGGATAAATCCCTTTAGCAATAGCCATCTTTACCTCTTTTTGTTTTATAAACCGGGAAGTATCGGCAATATCGCAAGTCCCATCTATTAAGGCCTTAATCCCATTGCCTGAGCCACCACCAGAAACAGAGATTTTTATTTCTGGATGTTGCTTCATAAAGATTTCAGCGGCTGCCTGCACAATGGGTAAGACTGTGGTAGAACCCTTTATTACTATCTCTCCAGCAAGACTGATTTGGGCAATAAATAAAATGAAAAAAATACTTAAAAACCGTTTCATCCCTATCCTCCTTTTAGTTTATTCCAAATTTTAGAGAAAATTTGTAACAAAATAATGACAGATTTATGAAGTTTTATTAAAGGGCTAAAATTGTAATTACTTTTTATAGCTTCCCTGAACGAAAGAGAGCAATAAGGAGGCATAAACCCACAAGACCAGCTACCAAAAAACCAATAAGGGCCACACCAGGAATGCCAAAAATTAAAGGTGGAATATCTGATAACATAACTAAGGCTGAAGCAATAATTAAGGCAGCTGCAATGATGGCTAAGCCTAGGCGATTGGTGGCTTGCTCCTGTTTGGCAATAAATCTCTCTAGGGTTTCGTGTTCAAACTTCAGTTTTATTTCACCCTTTTTTAATAAAGAAAATATTTCTCTAATTTCTTGCGGAGATTGCTGAAAAACAGCAAAGAGTTCCTCAAAGCCTTTATGCCACTTGCGTGCTATGGTATAAAGACGAAACTTCTTTGAAATAGTTTCTTTAATAAATGGCTGAATTTGTTCTACGGCATTGAAATCGGGGTCAAGCGACCTTCCTATCCCCTCTAGATAAACCAAGGCCTTATTAAGTAAAAACAGGTCTGGCGGTATCTTAAGGTGGTATCTCTCAACAAGGTAAAGTGTCTGGCGAAAGAGCTTTTTTAACTCAATTTGCTCTAGAGGTACACCATAATATTGGTCTATCAATTCCCATATATCTAATTTTAACTCCCGTAAATTAACCTTCTCCGCGGGGTAGAGCTTTAAAAGCCAACGTGTGGTTTCAGCGACATCTTTGTCAATAAAAGCTCTCACTAATAAGGCCAGGGTTTCTTTTGTTTCTTCTTCTAAATAGCCCATCATGCCATAGTCCAAGAAACAGATGACATTATCAGGTAAGATAAAAATATTGCCTGGATGCGGGTCACCATGAAAAAAACTATGTTCAAAGACTTGCTTTAAAATCAAGTTTGCTCCATGCTTAGCAATCAACTTGCAATCATATCCTGCTGCTTTTAGCTTTTGTATCTCTGAAATCTTAATGCCGTCAATATATTCCATAGTAAGCACTTTTTCTGTGGAGTAATCCCGATATACACGAGGCACATAAATTGTAGGTTCGTCTTTAAATTTTTTCGCAAACCGTTCAATATTTGAGGCCTCCAGGGTATAATCTAGTTCTTTTGTAATACTTTTGGCAAATTCCTTTACCATCCCTACCGGGTCATACCATTCTGCTTCAACAAAGTGTTTTTGTAATAACGTGGCTAAATATAACATGATTTCCAGATCAACTTCTATTATGCGGCGGATGTTAGGCCGCTGTATCTTAATGGCTACCCTATCTCCGTTTTTCAATCGGGCACTATGGACTTGACCTAAAGAAGCAGCCGCTATTGGTGTTTGTTCAAATCTAGAGAATATTTCCTCTAGCGAGTGTCTCAGTTCACTCTCAATGATTTCCTTTACTTCAATAAAAGGAAAAGGCGGGACTTTGTCTTGAAGTTTTTCTAACTCTGCTACTAGCGTAGGAGGCACTAAATCAGGTCTTGTGCTAAGCAACTGTCCCAATTTCACAAAGGTAGGCCCCAGTTCTTCTAAGGCGAGACGTATACGTTCATACCGTGATAATTGAATTAACTCAGATTTTTGCCTTTTTTTAAAGAGACGAAAACTTTTTTCTATTACTTGATGGTGGCGTAAGTGGGAGAGGATATCATCAAATCCATACTTCACTAAGACGCTTAAAATCTGCTGATAGCGACGAAAATGTCGATAAGTGTGCGTGATTGAATGTAGCCTTTTTAGAAAGAACATTTATTTTGCAATTTTTTCTTGCAATTCTTTAAGGCCTTTCTCTAAATTGCTGAGCTGTTGAGAGATTGCTTGAAACTCCTTCCGGGTAGGGATATCAAGTTTTTTAAAGGTCTGGGCCACTAGTGCTTCAACTTTATTTTCTAACTCCTGTTGCGCTTCTTCCGATTTTTTTAATAATTCCTCAACAAACCTGTGTCCTTCTTTTTCAGAAAGCTGGCCTTTTCTAATCATTTCCTTTGCCAGCTCTTCTGCCTTTTCTTTTGTAATCAAACCCAAACCAAGACTGGTATAGAACCCCTTTTTGATCCATTCTAACATTTACTATTCCTCCTTTTTATATTTTTAAAAATATACTATATTAAATTCTCATAGACAAGGGAGATATTCTTCCCAAAATCCGTAATAACTTTAAAAAACTCACCTCCCTGTGCTAGGGCAGACAGGCAAACATAGTAACTGACCTTACGCACAGTGTAAAAAATCATTTTATTTAGGGCTGGGGCTTCAAGGAGTGCTCGCTCGCCTGCATTCCGCAGCTCGCTGCGCTCCTCCTTGACAGATAAATACTCCCTTAAAGAAAAAACTTTTTTCCTTTCAACCAAATCTACTTTTTAAAAAGCAGATTGCGGAGTGCCATCAAGACTGGCGAAAGCCACCCTGCAAGGGCTTGGTCTTGATGGCTTAACGGAGCAATCTGCTAAGCTATAAATAGGTTGGTGAAGTTAACCTTTAGGTATCATCACAGCTGGAATTTTCTCTTGAAATCAATGGCGGATTAATGGTTTAGGTTTATTATTTTTCAAAAACAATCCTGTTTGCTTCAGGCAAGCCTGCGGATAATATTTTGCTCTTGTTAGCCCATGGA
>Ga0190338_1000163_pt1 | contig 11954 bp, 1 predicted proteins | sample 4872041112_MG_FD_163434 | JGI IMG/M metagenome (GOLD analysis project Ga0190338, IMG submission 163434) | Hydrothermal vent sediment bacterial communities from Southern Trench, Guaymas Basin, Mexico - 4872-04-11-12_MG | ecosystem: Environmental > Aquatic > Marine > Hydrothermal vents > Sediment ... | reverse complement strand
ACACCACTTCCGTAGTCTTCCTCGATGAGAAGAACATTTCAATTCAGCGGAACATCTCAAAATCCACGCTAAATGACACCGTATCACAGCCCGGCGCTTTAAAGATAAGAGTTCATTTCAGTTATATCAATATTCACGGTGCCGGCTCTTATATCAAAATCTACAATGCCTCTGATGTGTTAATCTATAATTTCACAACCACAGATTCATTGAACATAACAAACTTCTGGACTAACTGGGGCACCGGCGCCCAAATAAGAATAGAGTCACATGCTGCTGACTATATCAACTTCACGATAGACAAATACGAATCGGTATTTGCGAACAAGCCCTTAACTTTGGGTCCCTGGCAATCAAAAGGCATTAAAGCGGAATGGAACGCTTCCGCGTGGTTGAACAATGACACTGACCTCGCATCTGGAAATCATATTATCTGTGTGAGCGTTGACCCTCTCGACCTCGTGAAAGAATCAGACGAAACGAACAACAACATGAGTATGACAGTGGAAGTGAAATCAGGAGTCAATAAAGACCTCGAAGTTGTTAATATCACACTCAACAAAACCACCATATTTGATGGTGACATCGTTAATATTTCCGCAACTGTGAAAAACAAAGGGACTGAAGACGTATCCGAGTTCAATGTTAGCTTCATTGATTTTCTCGAAGATAGCAATACGAGTGAGGAGCTCGATGAAGCTATCGTTTCTAACTTATCCGCTGGCGATTCAATAACAATTAACGCTTCATGGGAAGCAACGCTCGGTAACCACACCATCACCGCGATCGCAGACCCTTATGATAAAGTTCGAGAATCCAATGAAAAAGACAATCAGAAAAGCAAATCTGTATATGTACGAGCACCTTATGATTTCTCCATCACGCACATATCTTTAAGTGCTGATCCTGATAATCTCTTTTCTGACGAGCTCGTCACGATAAACGCTACCTTAAAAATAATGAATTTCGTCAATCGAAGCGGAACCGTTGATGTTTGCTTATATCTCAATGAAACATTGCTGAATACGAGAAATGTAGAATTTAACGCCGGTAATGCAACAATAAATGAATCTTTCGAGTGGCGAGCTGGCACTGCTGGAAATCATACCTTGACGGTATGTGTTGACCCCAATAACAAACTCACAGAATCCAATGAATCGAATAATAATATGAGTGTGCCGATAACCGTGCAAAAAGGTAACGATTTCGCTGTCACTAACCTGATGTTCAAGCCACAAAACCCGGTGATTGGCGACATTGTCAAGATAAACGCAACGATAGCGAATTTCGACGTTGAAAATAAAAGCACAGTTGCGGAATTAGAATTTTACGATAATAAAGCCATAAAAATTGAGAGAACATGGGATGAACATGCTGGTGAAACAACCGATGACGTCCTCATGCTGCCTGACGCTCGCAAGATAAGGGTTCATTTCTCGCGTATCAGAGTTTATTCTCACATCATTATTTGTGATAAAAACGGTTCGGTAATCGAGGAATTTGATAGTAGTTTTTGGGAAGAACACCCAGATAAAGATATTACTGATTACTGGACGAAATGGTGCTATGGTGATACCATACGCATAGAATCACAATCGGCTGAATTCACAGTTGACAGATATGAAGCGTTGCTTGCAAATGTGAGCTTTTCGCTCGATGCTGAAAATCGCACCAACCACTCCGCGGTATTGAATTTGTCAATGCAGGAGATGGGTTGGGCACTCAACGGAACGCACAACATAACCGCCATGGTTGACCCTTATGACGAGATAGACGAACCAGATGAAGAGAATAACATAAATACGACACGGATTACCGTAACACCTTCTCTTGATTTCGCAGTCACTAACGTCTCGTTCAAGCCGCAGGAGCCTCTGCTCGACGACATTGTCAGGATAAACGCAACCGTGAAGAACTTCGGCGTCGGAAACGGAACGACATCCGTGGAAATATATTATGACAACAGGAGTAAGGGGCAGGAAGTGCTGATCACCAATAAAACGGTGAGATTAAACGCCAATAAGTCAAAAATTATCAATGCATCATGGCCCACTGGTGTGACATCTGGGGGTGCTGGTCCTCATAATATAACAGTCCGCATTGACCCGCATGATGTGTTCACCGAGACGAACGAGACGAATAACACCCTGACAAGGCAAATATTCGTTAACGGCACAGATTTGGCGGTTACAAACATAGATATTCCGTGTGAAAACCTTTTTATTGGACTCAATGTGAATATTACCGCAACAATAGCTAATCTTGGTGCGATTGATGCGCACAATTTCTCTGTTAATTTCTCGTATGGATTTGGAAAAGGAAATACCAGCGGCGTCGTTTTCAACACTACCAACATCTCTTCTCTGACCGCTGGCAATTCAACAAATGTCACGGTGTCATGGAAACCGCCAGGAAGAGGTTTTTATACGATAAACGTGAGTGTTACTTTTGTTCCTCTTGTCGACAATGATGAAACAAACAATATGAAGTCTAAAAATACTCCCTATCCACTATTCCCAGGTTGGGACTTCTCAATTGAGAATGTCAGTGTTTATCCTGAAAAAGTGCAAGAAGGTGAAAATGTGACAATAGTAGCAACAGTAGGCAATCCTGGGCTCGTAAGTGAGAATGTGAGCGTTGGATTCTTCGTGAACTACACAGATTTCGCCGCTGGAGATGAACGATTTGAACGGATTGGCACTGTTGATAATGTGTTCGTTTCCGTTAACAAAACAACTAATATCTCGTTCAACTGGACTGCAAACGTTCATGGTGGCGACCATCTGATAGTTGCTGTGGTAGACCCTGATGACGAATTTGATGAACAGGGGGGAGATACATTCACACCACCAGGTTCTCCACCAGATAGCATCATCTTCAGGGGTAACGATTCAGGAAATAACGTGAAGAGCTGCACGTTGCATATATACCCTCCTGATTTGACGATATCAAACCTCTCTATAAACCCATCAGTGCCAAATGTCGGCGATGCCGTGAATATAACCGTGGAAATAAAGAACAACGAGAGCACAATGGCGAACAGCACTGTATGGTTCTATGTAAAACGAGATATATCCGTTCATGATAAAACAGGATTCACACGGTCGCTGCGGCGACCAGAAAATGCTAAGATGAGAGTCCATTTTGATTTCATAAATATAACTTTTAAAGAAGGTAAGGGGGTTGTAATTGCGTATAATGAGAACAAAGAACCTGTGTGCTTTTATGTCACGGAAGGAGAAGGAGCAAATGCACAAGCAGTAAAGGTGTTTAATATCTCTGCCGATAAAATATCTGGTAATATCTCTGCCACACCAGGCTATCATCGTCCTTACTGGAATGTAACATGTGAATTAATATGTGACAGAACAGTGATTCCATATAAGTGTTCATGGAATTGGATTTGGACGATTGTTCATGACATAAACTCCAGTGTTGATTTACTGTGCTGGCAAAATATCTGGACAGATTGGTGCACGAACAAGAAACTTGAAATAAATGCGATTGGCGTTGATTATAGGGCATCCTCGTGTAGACCATCATCAATCCCGGGAGTTGAATTTCTAATAGATGAATACCAGTTCCTTCTTGGTAAAAAAACTGTGATGCTAAAACCAGGCGAATCAAGACTATGCAATTTATCATGGAACGCAAGTTTCCCATTGGAAGCAAAAGCAGCGGGTAAGAATTACACGTTCATGGCATTCGTGGAAGGCAAGCCGGTAGAGAAAAAGGCATATTTAGGCGGAACTGACCTCGCAGTTACGAATATATCCGCAGAACCAGCTGAGATAATGGAGACCGATATAAATGTCCTGGATGGCAACCTCGTCAGGCTAAACGCAACCATCAAGAATTTCGGCTCTATGAATGCCTCGAAATTCAATGTCTCCTTCTATGAAGTTGAACCCCGTCCCCCCTATACAACACTTTGTCATGCACACTATAAATGGCTTGGTAATAAGACTGTTGAAGGTCTTCCTGCTGGTAGTTCTACAAACATTTCTATATCATGGAATGCGAGCATTCGAGATATCCTATTTGATTGCTGGGGTATGTATGCACCTCATAAGTGGAAATCTAAATGTAATGACTACACGATAGAGGTAAAAATTGATCCGCTTGAGAACCACGAGGAGGATTATGAAAACAATAATTTGCCACAGCGTGTGTATGTGAAACCATCACGTGATTTCTTCATCTCGAATCTGTCCTTTAAGGTGAATAATGAAACCATCAGACCTGATTCTTATGGTAAAGTATGGCTGGACCTTTATGATAACGTGACATTGAATGCCACCCTTGACATAATAAACTATGCGAATCAGGGTGGCACCGTGAATGTCAGTTTCTATCTCGACGAGATAGACAAAAAGCATGAAATAGGAAGAACAAGCGTTAGTTTCGGTCCCGGTTACGGAAACGGCACGATATATGAGGAAACGAGATATGCGATATTGCAAAAGCCATGGAAGGTGGAGGTGAAGGACATAGGTGACCATAACATAACCGTAGTAGTGAACCCGGAGCCAGATGACCGGAGATGGAAAATATATGAAATAAACGAAACAAACAATACATACACTCAGCCCTTTCACGTGCGAGCGCCAGACCTCGTGGTTGAACACCTTGATGTCAATCCGGAAACATTCAAGCGAGGCGAGAATGCGCTTATCAATGTTACAATTGCAAATCGTGGGGAAGTAAATGCAACCGATTTTAACTTGACCATCTACGACTGTGCTGAGCGTCATATTGAGGATGTTTCTTCAGATGAAATGTATTGTGGTTTCCCAGCGATACCAATAAAGCGTGAGGATGCAACTGCAATGCGCCTTTATTTAGATTTGGAAATAGAAGGGGGAAAAGTTTGCGTTTATGACAGTAAAGGCACTGAAATAGAATGCTATTATGATAATTTCCACGGATGGACGCCATGGATTGTTGATAATTGCAGCGTGGTGAACACGACGAAAAACGGGACGCATTATGCTTATGCGAAGGTCAGCAGGATTTATTACATTGAGAGGAGTGGTGATATTTACACTGAAACAATTCCAAAACTTGATATCAACGAAACTGTGAATTTTTCAATTAAATGGACTCCTCTCGCAGGTGGAGAAAGATTCATTTCCGCAATTGCTGACCCTGAAAATAATATTCTGGAGTATGATGAGATGAATAATATACACACATACGCAAAAAGTATATCTGTGCAAACTGCTGATCTTATCATTTCAAGCCTTTCTTTGAGATGGGTCAATGGGACCAGTATTGTTGAGAACGGGACGATAAAACATGGCGATAATGTGACAATAGTCGCGAATGTGAGGAATAGAGGTGTGAAAAATGCCACTGAATCCTTCAATGTGAGTTTCTTTGTTGATGATGTTCCCATAAAAAATGAAGTAATTCCAGGATTGGCAAAAGGCACACCGATACTGTTGAAAGCGAACTGGAGTGCAATAGTGGGCGAGCATGTGATAAAAGTAGAAGCTGATTACGGGGATAGAATAGATGAGACTAACAAAACAAACAATATAGAAGCGAAGGAGATATATGTCTGCGGTGCTGAAGTTACCGGAAACACATCTTGGGAAACTTTAGGACTTCACGGTGAAATATTGTTCCTTGATGAACCAGAGCAGCCTTATGACGAGGATACCGTGAACATCACCGTGAACATCACCAATATTGGATGTTTGAACGCAACGGATTTCAACGTGCTTCTGTTCTATGATTATTCACCAGACTATTGGGAAAACTACCCCGGTCATTCAAGTGGTGGTTGGGTTTGGGTGAATAAGACTTATCCCGGCGCTAATCTGGTATATCTTCGTATAATAGACCGAGCGAACAAGAGTGCTGAGGAATGGGACCCTATGGATCCGGGTGATGTGGAAGTATATGATGCGTGGGGAAATGCAGTTTTAAATCAAACAAACTTCGATGATAGATGCAAATGGGCGGAAGTGCTGGATTACAAGGAATGCTGGATTCCCGTGCGAGGGAATACCGCAAGCATGCGTGTTAAAGCAGAACTTGATGAAACTTTTATTGTTTACTTCTACCCAATTATTCAAAATGAAACATCGTGGATATATGAAAGTGTAAATGTGCCTGTAAATAGTTCAGTAAATCTCACTCCTCCGATGCAAACAAGGGTCAGAGCAGGTGATTTCAAGGTCACCGCGGTAATAGACCCTGAGAATAAAGTGCCTGAAGATGACAAAACTGACAATATCATAACAAGGATAATGTATGTGAATGCAACGAGGGACTTCACTGTATTCAATGTAACTGCGGATAAGACCAATCTATCAGACACAGATACCACGAACATAACTGCAGAGGTGGCAAACCTTGGATTGCGGAACGGAACTGCGAATGTGAGCATCACAGATTACGAAACAGAAACTCGCACTTATAACTATCATTTCAATAAAAGCCTCAAATGGTCTTACCTGCCTGTACCGCCAAATGTCAATAAAAGTCTTCTCCCCGTAGTGGAGAATGCAAAAGTTCCCCCTTGGAATTTAACGGTAATCCATCGTCCGGGTGCGGATTCAATACAACTCCATTTCGATTGGATAAGTCTTCCCAAAGGAGATTATTTAGCTGCAATGTTAATTCAGAATGAAACAGGAGATAATGTGTTTGGGAAAACGGGTGTCTTCCTTAAAAAAGATTACAATATCACGGTACCAGGTGATACCGTTTATATTTATAACAATAGCCTTGCAACGTTCTCACTTAGCGGATATACGACAAGAAAAGAATTTTTGCATAAAGAAAACGTGCAGTTGAACGCAAGCGAGTTACCGGAGGATATCACCATGAAATGGTTCGCAACCACCGGGAATCATTCCATTAACGTTACTGTGGGGAACGAAGCAATAAAAGAGATAAATGAGTCAAACAACTCTTTTGTTCTCCATTTGAATGTGAATGCTTCACGAGACCCTATGATTGAAAACATCACTTTCAACCCACCGCATCCCGCAGATGGTGATAACGTTACGATTAGTGCGATAGTGAAGAACAACGGCACGGAAAGCGCGACTTTCATGGTTGATTTGTGGCTTAACCTCACGAGGAACTCATCAATTGCTCCAGTTCCTGATGCTGACTGGGCAATTCATCATAAAAAAGAAAACAGAACATCTTATATAATACATTTAAAACGCGAGAATGTCACGCTGGGTCCAGACAGGAACGGGAGTGTGAACGCAGTATGGCGTAACATAAGCATTTTAGGTGACGCCACGTATAAAGTGATAGCGATAGTTGACCCTCTTGATTGGATAGACGAGATAAACAACAGTAAGAGCGACAACGATATGCGAAAAGAGATAAAGATGGACTATCCAGACCTCACAGTAACGAAATTCATTTCGCCTTCAAGAGAGGACGGGAATGCAAGCGTTGTCATTGCAAATACGGGTGTAAAGAATGCATCAAATGTCACTGTGAGGTTTGAGGTGAGTGAGTATGGGGAAAAAGAAGTAACGGGGAGCAAAACGGATATGCAATACATAAAAAAAGAAGGCGCCAAGAATATACGTGTTCATTTCAAGTGGCTTGATGCAAGTGACAAAGGTCGCTTTGAGATAAGAAAGAACAAGACGGATGAGGTGCCTGTGAAGGAATATTATGATGAAGAGTTTATGGGATGGAGTCCATGGGTGCCTGGCGATAGTTTCTGGCTCGTTTACTCATTATCAGGGAAAAAGAGCTTCAAAATAGATGCGATGGAGTGGGGCGAGATTATTGAAGAAAACATAAATGGAACGATAAATGCGAGTGAAAGTGCTAAAATATGCATTCCTCCGAGGTGGGGAGACGCTAAAAATTACACACAACCCCGCAGGCTGAAAGTGATTGTTGACCCTTATAATAACATAACTGAATTAAGAGAGGATAATAACAGCAAGACTGGGACGATATATATTGATCTCATGTTAGTGGAGTACAAGAAAAAAGTGGGGAGAGAAGAGGAAGAAGAAAAAATACACTTTGTCTCGCCAGCAGAAGACAAACTGTGCGTGCTTGTGGAGCAAAACAAAATCAGTGCCAAGCTCAAGAACAATAACGAGACCGAAGGCATCGTGCTCCCTGCAAACGATTTCTATGTTAAGCTTGAGGTGCGACATCCAAATGGGACACTTGCGTTCGATAATACCACACACTATCAGGATTTTAAGCCTATCTATAAAACGCTATATGCAGGAGAAGAAGAGGAGATAACATTTGATATTCATGACCGAATATATCCTGATTTCAATAGCGATACAAAAAATTACAAGGTGGTAGTAATAGCAGATTCGGAGGATGATATAATCGAAGCTAATGACTTTTATTGTGGAGGTGAAGACAATAATAACATATCAAGAACTGTAAAGGTTCATTCTGGTAGCGAATACATGGGTGGTGATCTGCATAAAGGACCTCACGGTAAAGTTTACGGTGATATAATATATTCGAAAGGAGATACTGCAAAGGGCACTGTTAATTTCAATGATATGAAGCGGAAAATTCCGAAAAATGCGAATATAACATTAGCAAGACTGTATTATTACTGGTATTGCTGGAACTGCTTTTACAGTCCGAGTAGAGGCATGATGTTTGGTGGGGTAAGAGTATCCGGTAGCCCAATAGAATACTTTGAGGATGTTAAGGCTACGAAAAACTCTGCTCGATACGGAGTGTTCGTTTACGATGTAACCGATGAAGCAAAAGATGCTTTTATTCGGGGAAGAGACATTAAGGCAGTGGCAGACCAGGGCGATAATATGACAAAAGGTATGCTCCTTTTAGTTGTGTATGAGAAAGATGAGCCAGATGAAAATGAGCCACTGATCGAATACTGGATAGACGAGGGAGCAGAAAGGATGATGGCTGATAACCAAGCAGGAGAAGAGATGGAATATGCAACTGGATTTCAGCCTGAGCAGTGCACTGCGAATGCATCCTTAGATGGCGTTGTGAATATAACAAAAGTTAGCAAGGCGGAATTATTCACAGCTTTGGCTTTTAACTCAGTTTATAAGCCAGACGAATTAGTTTTTGACAATGAAGGAGATGCACTCTTGTTCAATGGCCGGTCGGTAGGTTCTGTAAGAAAAGATACAAGTCATTGGGACTATGAAGGTGTGAATAGTGTAGCTCTTACTTGGCCACATTGGGTGGATGTCACCACATATTTAGAATCTCATGATAATTTAGCGCAGATACAGAGCAAAGGTAATTGCATAATGGCGACGAATGCAGTTTTAAAGGTCACATACCTGCCTGACCTTACCGTATCGCTGTACACACCTCCTTCTTCATATGGTGGTGCAACACACAAAATAGAAGCGACCATAAGCAACATAGGCGAGGCAAAGGCGGAGAACTTCGAGGTGAGGTTCACTGCCAGCGATGGAATGCCGAAGGTGTATAAGGAGCATATTGCCCTTCTGGAAGGTCTGGAAAACAATAACAACACAAAGACAGTGAACTTTACATGGACGGCACCGGATAAGCTTGGAACTCTCGAACAAATCAAACAGCAGGATGTAACTATCAGGGTTACTGTGGATCCTGCCGGTAGTGTGGGAGAACTCAATGAAAGCAATAATGAAGATGCTAAGAATGTAGTAGTAACAATCACGGAAAAGCCTTTTAAATTGTCGCCTGGAGGGGGTGGTTCTGGACCTGGCACTGGACCTGGTGAGAGTAGTGAAGCAGTAACAGAAGCTGGGGCAACAGCAGCCGATAGTGGAGAAGCTACGATAGGTGCAACTGGAGGAGAGACGATTACCGGACGACTGATGAAAGGTATCGTAGTGGAGGGAGGAGGAGCAGCGGAAGGAGGTGGCGGTGAAAGAGGTGAGTTTTCATGGGTTGGGTTGTTGATTCGCATAGCGATGCTTGCAGCGACTATTCTTCTCGTCTATATTGGCTATTTAATGGAACGGAGGAGGCAAAATAATAAATAACCTCCTCTCAAAGCACCTACAATCCCACTTATAGAAACCACCCAATTTAGAATTTGAGTTATGTTATTTATGGAAACATTAATGGGAGATAATGAGAAGCTGAAAACATTTATGAGTCTAAGAAAAATGCAAATGGTCTTATTACCCTTCTGAAGGGTATTATGTTGGTTTTAAGATGATCGTTGCGATAAGACGCCGAGAATTACGAGCTATCATGTTATGAACTCTACGATGGATGCCCGAATGATGCAATTATACTTATTCCACTCATTGAAAAGCCACACAGCGCGAAAAAGATGAGAATGGGCGATTTAATCATCTGTGATATGGGTTTTAACTCAATGAAGAATTATATAGCCACCATTAATCGATTTTTCGTTATTACAATCATTTATCAAAGGATGAATACAAATATGAGGAAAATTGATGCAAATCTCGTTCCACCACTCGATATATAGGCAGGAAAGGGTTATTTGCTTGACATTTGGAATAAGATAAGATCAGGCAAGAATTCCTTAGGCTAATCGAGAAGTGGAAAACGTTCAAAGAAAAACAGACCAGAATCGAGGTATTATTTGATATTGTGAAGAATACGCTTGGATTGAAGCGTTTGCATCAATATACAGGTAGAAGTGTTGAAAAGAGAGTGTGTTGTACCTTCCATTTAGCTTTCTACCTCATACAGTTGGCTGAAGGCATGGAGATAAGTGCTAGAGAGCTTGTTTATTGGTGAGTGGAGGAGGGGGTTAATTATTTTATCCTATTATATTTTTTAAATGACGTCTTAAGTTTTCCTTAACCTCTGTTTTTCCTTTTATTGTATCGTCATAAAATATGACCCTATAACCTCTTATGTCAAAGGGTAATTCACTACCTCGTTGTGCTAATAAAATTGTAGCTTTGTTAAGAGCGTGAGAAAAGCCCAATTCATAAAATACATTTGGGTTTGCAGGAGTAATGTCGGCAATAATAACTTCAGATTCCAAAAGTCCTTCGATTATATCTTTTAAGATAAATCCTGGTTTATATACCTTATCCGCTCTATAAACATATAGATTCATCTCTTCACATACGGGCTTGATTACCTCTTGATAAATGCTATTATAGGGCTCAGTAAATTGCATAACTACGAATACTTTTGTTTTTTCGCCTGTTATTTCAATATCAGAAAAGTTAATCTCCGCATTACCCCAACCAAACAAACCCGTTTGACTCCCTTTTAATGGTTCAGGCAACTGGAAATCAAATATAGTTATCTTATTAACTCTCAAAATTATTTGTTGGCCGTATATCTTAACTTCTATCTCATATTCTTTCCCTTCGATGATTTCTTCACTCCTCCCAGCAACCTCTAGGCCGTTCCAACCAATTCCTTCTTTATACCTATCTATTACATAAGCGTACCCATATCCCCCAATCCCAATTGAATAGTATTCTTTTGTTTTAGGATTATAACCTATAATCACCCTCCCCGCAACATCTTTATCTTTAATTTTATTAAATTTAACCCGCGCCTTTATCAGACCATTTTTCATAGTATCTTCAAACAAAACTATACCATAAGGTGCTGATGGAATCTTAGATCGAATCTTAATATCTGGGCCCGTATATATTGCAGTGTATCCTTCAAATCGCCATTTTCCAACGATGGCCACAAAATTGTTGACTTTCTTCATTTTATCAACGTCAATCTATCATTATTTTCAATGTAAAAGAATAACGCAGGTTGCGACTTGAACAGGATTTTTATCGCCTGCGATTTCGGACAACGCTCCGCAAACATACGAAGTTCGGCTTTGTCGAATTTGGACGTAACGTAGCCGTATATCCTATCCGCTGTTAGGTGAGGTGCATCTTTTATCCAAATGCAAATTTCCGACGTTTATTAAGGTCATCAAAACTAACCTCATTCACATCGAAATGTTCAGGATTAAATTCTCCACCGACCCAATCTAACATTTCTTCATGTTCCTC
>Ga0190338_1000161_pt1 | contig 12092 bp, 18 predicted proteins | sample 4872041112_MG_FD_163434 | JGI IMG/M metagenome (GOLD analysis project Ga0190338, IMG submission 163434) | Hydrothermal vent sediment bacterial communities from Southern Trench, Guaymas Basin, Mexico - 4872-04-11-12_MG | ecosystem: Environmental > Aquatic > Marine > Hydrothermal vents > Sediment ... | reverse complement strand
GCACTTTGAAACTTTGTTGCCAAGCGGTTTTTTAAAATTACCTTCCAAGCATACATTGTTAATAAATTAGTACAATCATTTAATCTATATCAACTCTTCTGCTAACGAGGCAATTTTATCAAAACCTTTTTCTTTTAATTCCCTTGGCACAGGTCCGATAATTCTTCCCCCTTTTGGATTTTTAGTCTTTCCGTCCAAAATTACACAGGCATTTTCATCAAATCTAATATAAGAACCGTCTTTTCTTCTAAAAGGTTTTCTCTGTCTTATAATAACCGCCCTTACTACATCGTGAGTCTTTACTATTTTTCCTGGTTCTGCCTTTTTCACTGCCGCAACAATAACATCTCCAATTTGAGCATATCTTCTCTGACTCCCTCCCAACACTCTAATACATTGGACTATTTTTGCTCCCGTGTTATCAGCAACTTTTAATTTTGACTGAGCTTGAATCATAGTTAAAACTTTAAACGATAAACAGTAAACTTTAAAATGTTATTTTGCCTTTGCTTCTTCTGTTTTTTCTTTACTCTCTTTCTCCCCAACTTCTCCTTTTGTTTGAGCTTGCTTTAATATTTCAACTACTTGCCATTTTTTTTCTTTTGATAAGGGTCTTGTCTCCTCAATAACAACCCGATCTCCCACTTTACATTCATTTTTTTCATCATGAGCTTTATATTTCTTATGTACTTTATAATAAACCTTAAATTTAGGGTGAAACTTTTGCCTTTCCACCTTTACAACCACTGTTTTTTGCATTTTGTCTGAAACAACTACACCTTGTAATCGTTTTTTTGGCATAATTATCTGTCTATAATTTATCAATTAAAATTGTCAAGCGAGGAAAGTAATTTCTATGGAGAGCCTGAAGAAAGCGAGGAAAGCAATTTTTAGGAGCATCCGCAGGCAAAATTGCATGGTTTCTCCCACGCAAAGCGTGGGAGAAAATTTTGCCGAGGACTTGAGCGAGTCCCTCGCTGGGGGACGAGCGTCTCCTAAAAATTGCTTTCCGAGTGATTTCTCGCTGGGATTTGGACAGCCGGTACTTTGAAACTTTGTTGCCAAGCGGTTTTTTAAAATTACCTTCCAAGCATACATTGTTAATAAGCTACTCTCTAAAAACTGCATCTATTGTTTTTCCTTCTCTCTAATAACTGTCAAAATGCGCGCTATATCTTTTTTAATCTTCCTAATCTCCCTCACATTCTTCACCTTACCTGCAGCAAGATCAAATCTCAACCCTCTTAGTTTTTCCCTCAACTCTCTCTCCAGTTTTCTTAAATCCTTAATGGTTTTTTGCTTTAATTCTTTTGCCTTCATTATCTTTTGACAAATTTAGTCTTTATTGGCAACTTTGCGCTTGCTTTTTTAAAAGCCTCCTTTGCGGTTTCTTCATCTACTCCTGCAAGTTCAAAAATTATTCTGCCTGGCTTTATGGGAAAAACATAATGACTTACACTCCCTTTTCCTCCGCCCATTGGCACTTCTGTACCTTTTGAAGTAACTGGCTTATCAGGAAAAACTCTAATCCAAAGTTTACCTCCTTTTTTTAGATATCTAATAATTGCTCGTCTTGCTGCCTCAATTTGTCTGGCAGTAATCCACTTTGTATCCATTGATTTTAACCCAAAACTTCCAAAAGCAAGAGTTGTACCTCGAGCCTCTACTCCTCTTGAACGACCTTTCTGCATTTTTCTATGTTTGACTTTTCTTGGCTGAAGCATGATAAAAATCTCAAAATTCAAATCTCAAATCTCAAAATGAATAATTTTGTATTTTATTAATTTTGAATTGTCATTTTGAATTTTGAATTTTGAATTTTGAATTTTTAATCAAACTTCTCTCCTTTATAAATCCAGACCTTTACTCCAATTACTCCATAGCTGCAAAATGCTTGAGCAAAACCGTAATCAATATCTGCTCTCAAAGTCTGTCGGGGCAATTTTCCTTTCTGGAGCCACTCTCTTCTTGCAATCGTCACTCCATTTAACCTACCTGAAACCTCAATTTTTGCCCCTTTTACTTCTTTATAGCTTGTTACTTTATCCAAGGCTTGTTTTAAAACTCTCCTGTAGGGAATTCTTTTTTCTAATCTTTGGGCAACCCATTGGGCAACTAAATTTGCATCAACCCATGGATTTCTTACTTCTTTTATTTCTAATTGGATCTGGCGCTTCTCATCTTTGAGAGGACTTTTCCTTAAAATTTCTCTCAAAACTGCTTTCTGTAACTCTTCTACTCCCCTACCTCCCCTTCCGATAATTAACCCGGGTCGAGCGGTATGTATTAAAATTAACATTTTACCTGGAGATCTTTCAATCTCTATTTTAGACAACGCAGCATCTTTTAATTTCTTTGTTAAAAACTCTCGAATAATAAAATCCTCTTCTAAATATTTAGAGAAATCTTTATTACTGAACCATCTTGAATCCCAATTTTCGATATATCCTAGCCTTAGTCCTTTTGGATGCGCTTTATGAGCCATAATAATAAATTCAAAATGCAAATCTCAAAATGCAAAATATTCTCATGTTTTATTTTTTTTAATTTTGGATTTTGAATTGTCATTTTGAGATTTGAGATTTGAATTTTGAGATTTAGTTTTGGCCTCTTTTAAAACTAATGTGATGTGGCTTGTTCTCTTTAAAATCAAATCTGCTCTGCCCCTTGCTCTTGGCATCCATCTTTTATACTTTGGACCTTCATCAACAGTAATTTTGGAAATATAAAGATTTGACGGATCAAGTTGGAAATTGTTTTTTGCGTTGGCAATAGCAGAATTTAACAACTTTTTTAAAGGTAAAGCAGCTTTCTTTCTTGTAAAATCTAAAATTACCAGTGCTTCATTTACCGGCTTTTTTCTTATCAAATCTGCTACAAGCCTTACTTTTCGAGGAGCAATTCTTAAATATCTCAATTTTGCGACAACTTCCGGCATATTATTCTTTCATTTTTTCTTTTTCTTTAGCTTTTGCCTCCAATTCTCTTTGCATCTTTCCACCGTGCCTTATAAACTTAGTTGTAGGTGCAAACTCACCAAGTTTGTGCCCTATCATTTCTTCTGTCACTTTGACCGGAATAAAATCTTTACCATTGTGAACCAAAAAGGTATACCCTATCATCTCAGGAATGATTGTACAATCTCTTGCCCAAGTCTTAATGCTCATCTTATCATCAGGCTTAATTTTCTTTATCTTTTTCAATAATTTTTGATCAATATATGGACCTTTTTTCAGCGATCTTGCCATAGGATTAAATTTTTAATTTTTATTTTTTAATTTTTAATTTGTATTATTTCTTTCTTCTCTGAATAATAAATTGATCTGTATGTTTTCTTCTCCTTGTCTTTACTCCTCTTGCAGGCTTGCCCCAGGGAGTTTTTGGCATTGGCATTCCAACACCAGCCCTACCTTCTCCTCCACCATGGGGATGATCTTTTGGGCTCATAGCCGAACCTCGAACTTGAGGCCGAATACCCATTAATCTTTTTATCCCTGCTTTTTTAATCCTCTCAAATCTATGCTCTGGATGAGAAACTGCCCCAATAGATGCAAAACATTCAGAATGAATTTTTCGTATTTCTTTAGAAGGCATTAAAAGATGCGTATACTTACCTTCATGTGCTAATACTTTTGCTGAGGTACCCGCGGATCTTACAAGTTTTCCTTTCTGTCCTGGAACAATTTCAATATTATAAACTTCTGTTCCAACAGGAATATTCTTAAGCTTCATTCTATTGGCAGGTTTAATCTCTGCTTTTTCAGCACAAATAATCTCATCACCAACCTTTAATCCTTGAGGGGCCAAGATATAACCTTTTTTGCCATCTTGATATTCTATTAAGGCAATATATGCAGCTCTGTTTGGATCATATTCTAGCGCAACAACTTTTCCAGGAATATCTATTTTTTCTTGTCCAAAATTAATAATTCGGTACATTCTTTTTACTCCTCCACCTCTATGTCTTACTGTAATTCGACCTTGTGCATTTCTCCCACCTGTCTTCTTCAAAGGCAAAAGCAAAGCTTTCTCGGGCTCTTTTTTAGTTAATATTTGTTTTGCCGATGTTTTTGCCATATTTATCTTGGTAAACCCCGCTTAGCGGGGTAAAATCTCAATTTTTTGACCTTCTTTAATCTCCACAATTGCCTTTTTATATCCTTTTCGCCACCCTTCAATCCTGCCTCGTCTTCTTTTTTTCTTTGGCACTTTTACAATTCTCACTTTCTCAACTTTAACCCCATAAAGCTCTTCAATTGCTTTTTTAATCTCTATCTTGTTGGCATCCGGAGCTACTTTAAAGACATACTGATTCTCTTTTTCTGCAAGCAAAGTTGCTTTTTCTGTAATATGAGGCGCTACAATATATCGCCATGCCACTGTCGTTTTTACTTCTCCTTCTCCTTTTCCTTTTCTTGCTGGTTTTTCTTCTGTAGCCTTCTCTTTTGCCTCTTTTGTTTCTTTCTCTTCTATTTTTTCTTTTTCTACCTTTTTTGCCACCTCAACTGCCTCCGGCTTTTTGGGTCCTTTTTCTTCTTTTTTTCTTTTTAAAAATTTAAACGGTGTCATAGTTATTTTAAAAATGTTTCTTTGATTACCTTGACAGAATCTTTTAATAAAATCAAGTGTTTGTAGTTGAGTAAATCCAAAACATTTAAATTTCTTGCTTCTTCTATTTCAACATCAGGTAAATTTCTTGCAGCTCTCTCAATTATTTCATTTTTCTGTGGTAAAGCAATTAGAACTTTACCTTTTTTTAATAATTTTTCTCTTAAATTTTTTATAACCTCTGCCATAAGTTTTGTTTTTGGTGCCTCCAGTTCCAACTTATCCAAAACAAACAACTCTTTATCTTTCAGTTTTCCTGAAAGAACACAAAATAAAGCTAACCTTTTCATCTTTTTTGGAATCTTTTTCTCGTATTTCTTTTCTTTTCTTGGTCCATGAGTTACTCCCCCGCCTACCCAAATTGGCGATCTAATTGATCCATGTCTTGCTCTACCTGTGCCTTTTTGGGGCCAAGGCTTTCTTCCCCCTCCTCTTACCTCACTTCTATCTTTTGTATGTGCCCAAGCCTTTCTTTGATTTGCCATCATTGAAACGGCCACCTGATGAATTAAATCAGGATTTATTTCTCTTTCAAAAATTTCTTTTGGTAAAACCGTTGTTCCTACCTCTTCTCCTTCTTGGTTATAAACCTTGACCTTCATAAGATTTAAAGTTTATCGTTTACTGTTTATGGTTTGAATCTCAAGCAGTGTTCCCCTTCTTCCCGGTACCCCTCCTTTTATGACAAGCAAATTCTTATCTTTATCAATATCAACGATTTCTAAATTTTTAATTGTTACTCTCTCTCCTCCCATTCTTCCAGGCATTTTCTTACCTTTAATTACTCTCTGTGGGAAAGATGAGCCAATTGAACCCGGTTTTCTTTCTTCATGTTTAACTCCGTGCGTTTTGTTTCTTCCAGAAAATCCCCATCTTTTTACAACTCCCTGAAACCCTTTCCCTTTTGAGACACCTGAAATTTTTACTCTCTCTCCCGGTTCAAATTGAGAAACATCAATTATATCTCCCACTTTAAATTTTTCAACTTCTTCTGTCCTAAATTCTCTTAAAAATCTGAAAGGCTTATCTTTCTGGGTCTTTTTAATCTTTTTTTCTTTTTCAATTTTTTCAAATCCAATTTGAACTGCTTTGTATCCGTCTTTTTCTTCAGTTCTAATCTGGGTAACCACACAAGGTCCTGCCTCAATTAAAGTTACAGGAGTTGCTTTTCCTTCTTTCCAAATCTGAGCCATTTTTAATTTTTTCCCCAAAATAAATGCTGTCATGTTGCTCCAAATAAATAAAGAAGAAAGCGAGGAAAGCAATTTTTAGAAGCCTGCCTGCCGGCAGGCAGGCTTCCGCAGAAAACGAGGCAAGTCCCGCTAAGCGGGACAAGTGCTGACAAAGGACATCCACAGCGAGCGGCCCATGGTTCCCCCGCTGAGCGGGGGGAGAGCGAGCGAGGACTAAGCAAAAATTCTCGGTGGGAATTTTTGCGGTCCTTTGGCAGTGCTTGCCGAGCGATTTTTCAAATTACTTTCCAAGCGTTTATTTCTTATTCATTTTTCAATGAAATACCGGGCTAAGCCCGGTATTTCAAAAGGCTTAATTTGTCTTTCCTTGTTTTAAATTTTTGTCAGTTTTTCCATAAAATTTACATTTTGATCTGTACATCCACTCCGCTTGGCAAATTTAAATCTCCCAATGCTTCAATAAGCTTCTGAGGCGGATTATAAATATCTATCAGTCTCTTATGCACCCTTATTTCAAACTGCTCTCTAGCATCCTTGTGTACAAAAGTTGATCGATTTACCGTATACTTATGAATTTCTGTAGGCAAAGGAACCGGACCGGAAACTTGCGCCCCGTATCTTATAGCAGTCTCTACTATCTGGCGAGCACTTTTATCTAAAACTTTATAATCATATGCTCGCAGTTTTATGCGAATCCTTGTCTTTGTAGCCTCTTGAAGTGCCTTGGTTTTCTTGCTTTCCATTCTCGTATTTCTCTTAAAAGATTAATTTAATTTTATTTAATGATTTTGGTTACAACACCTGCTCCAACTGTTCTTCCACCCTCTCTAATAGCAAATCTTTGTTTCTCTTCAATTGCAACAGGTTGAATAAGTTTAATTTTTAAATTTACAGTATCTCCAGGCATAACCATCTCAGTTCCTTCGGGCAAAGTTACCTCACCTGTCACATCAGCAGTTCTGATATAAAACTGTGGCTTATATCCAGAGAAAAATGGTGTATGTCTTCCTCCCTCTTCTTTTGTCAAAACATAAACCTCTGCCTCAAATTCTGTATGAGGTGTGATTGTTCCGGGTTTTGCAACAACCTGTCCTCTTTCAACATCTTCCTTCTTTAGACCTCTTAAAAGAATACCGATGTTGTCACCTGCTCTTGCTTCATCTAGAGTCTTATTAAACATCTCTAAACTTACTGCTGTTGTCTTCTGGGTTGGTCTTAATCCAACAATCTCTATCTCATCCCCGGGTTTGATTATTCCTCGTTCAACTCTTCCTGTAACAACTGTTCCTCTTCCCTCAATTGAGAAAACATCTTCGATTGCCATCAAAAATGGCTTATCTACCTCTCTCACAGGTTCTGGGATATACTCATCCAAAGCCTTAACTAATTCTAAAATTGGCTTTGCCGCTTCATCGTCTGCTGATTGAGCCTCTAAAGCTTTTAGCGCTGAACCTCTAATAACAGGCACTTCATCTCCAGGGAAATCATATTTCTTTAAAAGTTCCCTAACTTCTGATTCAACTAAATCAATCATCTCTGGATCTTCAACTGCATCACATTTATTTAAGAATACAATCATTGCCGGCACTCCAACCTGTCTTGCTAGAAGAATATGTTCTCTTGTTTGAGGCATTGGACCATCAACTGCAGATACTACTAAAATTGCCCCGTCCATCTGTGCCGCTCCTGTGATCATATTTTTGATGTAGTCAGCGTGTCCAGGGCAATCAATGTGAGCATAGTGTCTCTTTTCTGTCTCGTACTCAACATGACAGATGTTAATTGTAAGACCTCTTGCCTTTTCCTCAGGTGCTGAATCAATCTGTTCAACTGTTTTCTCCGAAGCTTTAAGCCCTTTTAGTTTCAAGACTTTCAAAATTGCGGCAGTCAAAGTGGTTTTTCCATGATCCACATGGCCAATTGTTCCAACGTTAAGATGTGGTTTTGTTCTTTCAAATTTTTCTTTCTCTGCCATATTTTTGCTTTTTATTTTTAATTTTTAAAAGTTAATTGTTTTATTGTAAAAGTCAACCTTTGGGTTAAGTTTTATTTTAATATAGCATTAAAGTGGTAAATCATCAATGGTGAGACCTTTTGATTCCTCGTGTTTTTGTTCTTCAGGTAGAAGAATTGCCTCTTCTTTTTTTATCTCTTCTGGCTCACTTTTTTGCACCTCCATACCCGGATTATCGCTTACTTCTTCACTTGCGTCTTTCCCTAAGTACTCATCAATTGAAGAAATCACCATTGTAGGTTTTCCATCTTCAACAATTATTATTTTTGCCTTCCCTTTTTTTAATAGTTTTTTAATTAAACGGAAATCCATAGTTTTGAATTAAAAGCTATATAGGCATTTTAATCATTTATTTTATTTTTTCAAGTCTTTTTATCTTTTTCCCTCGATAATTTCCTGAGCAATGGCCTCTGGGACTTTTTCGTAGTGGTCAAATTCCATAGTAAATGATCCTCTGCCTTGAGTCAATGACCTTAAAGTGGTTGCATAACCAAACATCTCTGCTAAAGGTACATGAGCCTCAATTACCTTTACATTACTTCTATCAAAGGTCTCTAAGATCTTACCCCTTTTTGAATTCAAGTCTCCTATAACATCTCCAAAATATTCCGGAGGTACTGTTACCTCTAGTCTCATTATTGGCTCCAATAAAATTGGACTTGCTTTTTTAACTGCTTCTTTTAGGGCTATTGAGCCAGCAATCTTAAAAGCAGCCTCTGATGAATCTACTTCATGGAAAGATCCATCATAAAGAGTAACCTGCATATCTACCAAAGGATAACCGGCTAAAACTCCATCTTCCATAGCCTCTTTGACTCCTTTTTCAACTGCCGGAATAAATTCTTTTGGAATAATTCCCCCTTTTATCTCATCTACAAATTTATATCCCTCTCCTCTTTTAAGTGGCTCTATTCTCAACCAAACATGTCCATATTGTCCCCTTCCTCCACTTTGTCTGATATACTTTCCTTCCGCCTCTGCTATCTGTAAAATTGTTTCTTTGTAGGCTACCTGAGGCCTGCCGACATTAGCGTCCACTTTAAACTCTCTTCTTAATCTATCAACAATAATCTCCAAATGAAGCTCTCCCATTCCAGAAATTATCGTCTCTCCGGTTTCCTCATCTGTCTTAACCCTGAAGGTGGGATCTTCTTCGGCAAGTTTTTTAAGAGCCAATGATAACTTTTCCTGATCTGCCCTAGTTTTTGGTTCAATTCTTATAGAAATTACTGGCTCAGGGAAAGTAATTTCTTCTAAAACTATAGGGTGATTTGCATCGCAAAGAGTGTGCCCGGTCTTTACTCCTTTTAACCCTACTGCTGCAGCTAAATCTCCAGCAAAAACCTGATCAATCTCTTCTCTGTGATTTGCATGCATTCTTACAATCCTCCCAATTCTTATTTTCTCCTGTGTTGCCGTATTTAGCACAGCTTCCCCACTCTTTAAAGTGCCCGAATATACCCTAAAATAAGTCAACGTTCCTACATAAGGATCAGTTGCTATTTTAAAAGCTAAAGCCGAGAAAGGTTCGTTATCATCTGGTTTTCTTTCAATTACCTCTCCAGTTCTTGGATCTTGCCCTTGAATTGGAGGAAGGTCTATTGGGGATGGAAGATAATAAATTACCGCATCCAAAAGAGGTTGAATTCCTTTGTTTCTAAGTGCTGCCCCACATAAAACAGGCACTAATTTATAACTAATTACACTTTTTCTTAAACTCTCTCTTATCTCTTTTGGTGTCAGCTCTTTTCCTTCTAAATATTTTTCTAAAAGAAGATGGTCCTCCGATGCTATTTTCTCTAACATCTTTTTTCGCCACTTTCCTGCCATTTCCTTTAATTCCTCAGGAATCTCTCCAATTACAACTTTTTCTCCGTGATCTCCTTCAAACCGGTAACTTTTCATGGTAATTAAATCTATTACTCCCTCATGCTTTGCCTCTTCTCCTATTGGAATCTGAATTGCTACAGCGTTCTTGGTAAGTTTGTCCCAGATTGATTGGAGACTTTTTTCAAAAGAAGCCCCTATTCTATCCAATTTGTTTATGAAGCAAATCCTTGGAACTTTAAATTTATCTGCCTGACGCCAAACGGTTTCAGATTGTGCCTCAACTCCTGCAACGCCATCAAATACAACAATTGCACCATCTAAAACTCTTAAAGATCTTTGCACTTCTGCAGTAAAATCAATATGACCGGGAGTATCAATAATATTAATTCTATATTCAAGTTTCCTTCTTTCTTTTGGGTCTACTTCTAAAAATGTTTTCTCTCCTAATAATTTTTGGCTTTCCTCAATTGGAATCCAAAAACAGGTTGTTGCAGCTGCAGTGATTGTAATTCCTCTTTCTTTTTCTTGCTCCATCCAATCCATAATCGCCTGTCCTTCATGTACCTCTCCTATTTTGTGAGAGATTCCAGTGTAAAACAAAACGCGCTCGGTAACTGTAGTTTTGCCGGCATCAATATGGGCAATGATTCCAATGTTTCGGTATCTTTCAATAGGATATAATCTCATAATTTCGATATTTCGAAATTTCGATATTTCGAAATTTCGTGTTTACCATGCATAATGTGCGAAGGCTTTATTGGCTTCTGCCATCTTATGCATATTTTCTTTTTTCCTTACAGCAGAGCCGGTATTATTATATGCATCTATCAGCTCTTGGGCTAACTTTTCTTTCATAGGTTTACCTTTCTTATTCCTTGCTGCCTCAATTATCCAACGCAAAGCTAATGCTATGCGTCTGTGTTCTTTTACCTCCATTGGAACTTGATAAGTAGCCCCACCAATTCTACGAGGCCTTACTTCAAGTATCGGACCTGCATTTTTAAGTGCACCTTCAAAAACTTCAAGCGGATCTTTGTTTAATTTCTCTTTTATAATTTCAAAGGCATCATAAACTATTTGTCTTGCCAAAGATTTTTTACCCTTTCTCATTACATAATTAATAAGTTTTGTTACCAAAGCACTCCCGTATTTTGGATCCGGCTCTAACTCTCTTCTTTTAATTTTTCTCCTTTTTTTTCCCATAAAAATTTATGTGGTTTAAAGTTATTGCTCAAATTTATCGTCTAAGTTTATTGTTTATAGTTTATAGTTTATACTATGATTGTTTCTTCGTTCCATATTTTGACCTCGATTGTTTTCTCCCCTCTACTCCTGCTACATCTAAAGTTCCTCTTACAACTTTATAACGAATACCTGGTAAATCTTTTATCTTGCCTCCTTTTATTAAAACAATTGAGTGTTCTTGAATATTGTGCCCTTCTCCTGGAATATAGGCGGTCACCTCCATTCCATTTGAAAGTCTAACTCGGCAAACTTTTCTTAGGGCTGAATTTGGTTTCTTAGGTGTTACAGTAAAAACTTTCAAGACAACTCCTCTTTTAAAGGGAGAGGGGTAATAAACTGGTCTATTTTTTAAAGTATTAAAACCGAAACTCAAAGCAGGAGCCTTACTTTTCTTTTTTAGTTTTTCTCTTCCTTTTTTGATTAGTTGATGAAATGTTGGCATATTTTTTTTAGGTTACCAAATATCAAGAAAAATAATAAAGCGCCAAGCGCTTAAATTCTTTGATATCAAAAAATTAATTTCCTGTCAAATAAAAATACCTGTTAAATATTGAGTTAAAAAATTAACAAACATGAAAATGTATTCTCCAAAAAAGACAATAAAAAATATTAAAATAAAAATTCCATATTGTAAAAGGAAAAATCTTGTTTTTGGATCAAGTGGAAAAAATGCAAATAAAATATGTGATCCATCCAAAGGAGGAATAGGTAGCAAATTAAAAATCGCCAAAAGAAAATTAATCTGGACGATATAAAGAAAAATCAAACTTGTCTGAAGCGGCAAAAAAGTGTGGGTGAATCTTAAAGTCAGCCCAAAAATAAGAGCAAGGATAATATTTGAAATTGGACCGGCTGCAGCAACTTTTGCTGAATCATTTTTCTTATCTTTAAAATTAAAAGGGTTAATAGGAACAGGCTTTGCCCAACCAAAAATAGGACCCCTGCCCATTGTGATAATTAAAAGCATCAAAGGCAAAAAAATTGTACCAATTGGATCAATATGTTTTATAGGATTTAAAGTAAGTCTGCCAGCATTTTTTGCGGTTGGATCACCTAAAAAATAAGCCATCCAGCCATGGGCCATTTCATGAAAAATAACCGAGAATAATAAAATGATGATTAAAATTATTATTGCCAAAATATCCATATTCCCCTATTATAACAAAATCCCTTGCCAAATCAAAAAAAACAATGTATATAAT
>Ga0190338_1000159_pt1 | contig 12167 bp, 10 predicted proteins | sample 4872041112_MG_FD_163434 | JGI IMG/M metagenome (GOLD analysis project Ga0190338, IMG submission 163434) | Hydrothermal vent sediment bacterial communities from Southern Trench, Guaymas Basin, Mexico - 4872-04-11-12_MG | ecosystem: Environmental > Aquatic > Marine > Hydrothermal vents > Sediment ... | reverse complement strand
GTCCCAAGCCTGTCCCTCGGGTATTAATTTGGGCTGCGTTTGAACCTCGATAGAATTTTTGGAAAAGATATTTCTGGTCTTGCTTTGAAATTCCGATACCTGTATCTGCAACTTCAATTATTATTCTCTTTGGTTCTCTTTTAAGAGAAATTTTTACTTTCCCTTGGGGTTTATTGTAAGTAATTGCATTATTTATAAGATTTTCTAAGATGGTCTTTAGCATCGTTCTATTTGTAGCAAGCAAGACGGGCTTCTCTAGATTCTCAGTTTCTATTTGAATGTTAGAGGCATCTGCAAAAGCCCTGTGGTTTCTTATAACCTCTTCTATAAGTTCATTTAAAGAGAATTTTTCCTGAATTCTAAACACACCGTTTTCTCTAAGCCGTGCTACAATTAATAGATCATTGAGTAGATTTTCTAATCTTTGGCTATTTTCTTTTATAATCCTATAATATTCTTTATTCTCTTCTGTGAGATCCTGTCTGCCAAGCAAAAATTCTGTCGCCCATTTTAGATTGGTTAAAGGTGTGCGCAAGTGATGGGAGACTATATCAATAAATTCTTCTTTAACTTTGTTCACTTCGGCTAGCTCTTCCAATCCTCTTGTAATAGAAAAAGAGATTACAAACCAAACTGCAGCCACAACTAAAGTTCCTAAAGCAACGATTCTTGGATCTTCAATATATTTTCCTCCCAGGAGATAAAAATAAATGCAACTTAAGACATTCACTGCCCCCATCAAAACGAAAAGAAAGGTTGGACATTCCCAAAGAGGAAGATCATATCTTTGACATCCTAAGAGATAGATAATTTTTCTAACAATTTTTCTTAACATTTTTTTATTTTATCACAAATTTCATATTTACAACAATAAGAAATTTTATTAAACTATAAGTTGAGAACGGGGTGTGGTGTAATGGCAGCACGAGGCCTTTGGGAGGCTTTAGTCCCGGTTCAAATCCGGGCACCCCGAATGCGCGGGAGTTACGCTAAGCGTAGCTTAACCCGCGCTTAGCGCGGGAGTAGTTCAGTTGGTAGAACATCTCCCTTCCAAGGAGAAGGTCGCGGGTTCAAATCCCGTCTCCCGCTCTCTTTAAAACAATCTCCTCAAAGGAAAACTGGCCCAATAATTGGGCCAGTTTTCCAAACTCAAACAAAACCTTTTTGGCAATTAGGCTTTGTTTGTCTTCATTCTCTTTGATTATCTTACTCTCTCTCTAAGCCCTTTTCCTGCTTTAAATCTTGGTACCTTCATTGCAGGAATTTTGATCTCCTCTCCTGTCCGAGGGTTTCTCCCAACTCTTGCTTTTCTCTTTGCAACAGTAAAAGTACCAAATCCTGTTAAGACTACATCTTCTCCTTTTGCTAAAGCTTTTTCAATCTCATCTAAAAGAGTGTTTAGACATTCGGAACAATGGGCCTTAGAACATCCTGTCTTTTTGGCTAAAATTTCAACTAAGTCTTGTTTTGTCATGTTTTTAAATTAAATTTGGTTTTTTCGACCTTTATAATCCGTAAATAATATTTTATTAAGTTCACCGAGCATACTCAATAGCTCTTTTTTCGCGAATAACAACAACTTTAATTTCACCGGGATAATTTAACTCTTCTCTAATTCTCTGGGCGATTCTTTGGGCAAGTTTATAGGCCTGATAGTCATCTATTTCCTCAGGACTAACAAAAACTCTTATTTCTCTTCCTGCCTGAATTGCATAAGCTTTCTCGACCCCCTTAAACGAAAGGGCAATATTCTCCAAATCTTCCAACCTTTTTAGATAATTCTCTAAGGTATCTTTTCTTGCCCCAGGTCTAGCACCAGAAATCTGGTCAGCTGCTTGTACGATTTGCGCCTCTATTGATTCATAAGGATATTCTTCATGATGCGACTTCATAGCATCAATTACTTCTTTTTCTATACCAAATTTCTCTAAAATTTTCATTCCAATTTGAGTGTGAGAACCTTCAACTTGTTGATCTAAAGCTTTGCCAATATCGTGTAAAAGTCCAGCTTTTTTAGCTACCTTTACATTGGCTCCAAGCTCTGCGGCTATAGCGCCTGCCAAGTGAGCTACTTCTATTGAGTGAAGAAGAACATTTTGCCCAAAGCTTGTTCTAAACTTCAATCTGCCAAGAAGTTCTATCACTTTCGAGGGGAGGTCAATTACTCCGGTATCGTAAGCTGCTGCTTCACCTGCTTTTCTTATTTCTTCTTTCACATCTTCTTCTGTCTTTTTAACTATTTCTTCAATTCTGGCTGGTTGAATCCTACCATCTTCTATTAATCTTTCAAGAGCCAATTTGGCTATATACCTCCTAATTGGCGAAAAACTTGAAAGAACTACAACCTCAGGAGTATCGTCTATCACTACCTCAACTCCGGTTAATTTTTCGAAAGTTTTAATATTCCTACCCTCTTTACCAATAATTCTCCCTTTTACTCTATCAGAGGGCAAAGTAACCGTGGTTACCGTTGTCTCTTGGGCTTGTGAGAGAGCATATTTTTGAATGGCGTTTGCTAGGATTTTTTGGGCCCTTTCTTCTAATTCTTTTTTTCCTTCTTCTTCAAGTCTGCGTATTTTTTCTAAAAGTTCTCTCTTAGCAGTCTCTTCAATTCTTTGAATCAACTCTTGTTTTGCCTCTTTTTCTGTCAATCTTGCTACTTTTTCAAGCTTTTTCTTCTCTTCTTCAATTTTTTTCTCATATTCAGTTTTTAATTTCTCAAGTTCTCCTTCTTCTTCCTGCAATTCTTTCTCTTTTCTTGCTGTAGCAGTAATCTTTGCCTGTAAGATTTTCTCTCGTTTTGCTAAAAACTTCTCTGCTTCTAATATTTCTTTCCGCCTTTCAGACTCTTCTTTTCTCGCGTAGCGAATGATCTGATTCGCCCTTAGGTGTGCTTTATTTATTATTTTTTCGGCCTCTGTCTTAGCATTTTCTATTTTCTTTTTCAGGTTCTGCTCTATTGTTCCTTGGCGTCGACGTAGAATTGTTGCTCGTGCAAAGTAACCTAAGATTGAACCCAAAACAAATCCTAGCAAGCCTACTGCTAGAATTGTTTGGTAGGTCATAGTTGGTAATCTCAAAAGATTGGTAAACAATCCTTGCCATCGGTTTACCTAATCTTTTAATTAATTAACTTTATTAAAGTAGCAAATTTTTTAACGTCTGTAAAATCCTTGCTATTTCTTTTTGGGTTCAATAACCGTATCAATGATGCCATATTCTTTTGCTTCCTTGGCAGATAGATAAAAATCTCTGTCGGTATCCTTCTCAATTTTCTTCAAAGGCTGGCCGGTATGCTTTGCAAGAATTTGGTTGATCTTATTCTTAATCTTAATAATTTGTTTGGCAGTAATTTCTATCTCTACAGCTTCACCAGTAACACCTCCTGCTACCTGATGAAGCAAAATTTCGGAGTTCGGAAGAGCAAATCTCTTGCCTTTTTTTCCTGCTGCCAAAAGAACTGCACCCATAGAACCTGCCAAGCCCACACAAACAGTAGAAATTGGGCATTCAACATATTGCATCGTATCATAAATTGCCAACCCTGCTGTTACCGAACCCCCTGGACTGTTAATATAAAGTTTGATCTCTTTTTTGGGATCTTTTGAGGCAAGGTAAAGAGTTTGGGCAATAACAAGATTGGCCAAGGCATCAGTGATTGGGCCTGCTAAGAAAATTATTCTATCTTCTAATAAGCGAGAATATATATCATAAACTCTTTCTCTCATTCCAGATTTTTCTATGATTGTTGGAATAATGTTCATAGTAATCAATGATAAAATGATTAATGATAAATAGTGCCTTATTCATTACTCTTTAATTGCAAAACTCTCAAGAAGCTCTAAGGTTTTCTGATTTTCTATTCTTTCTCTAATATACTCCCGGAGGCTCTCTGGGTCAATATGTTGTTCTGCTTCTTCCTTGGTTCTAAACCGCGCCAAAATTTTATCTGCTTCTCTTTTTATCTCTTCTTCCTCTGCCTGAATATTCTCTCTTTTTCTAATCTCTCGAAGAATTAAAAACTTTTTTACCTTGGCTCTAACTTCTGGAAGGAGAGATTTTTTGAGCTCTTTTTCTGTCTGATTGACTCCTTTTAAATACTCACCAAAAGAAATTCCAAGTAATTGAGGAATATTTTCTTTAAGTTCTTTAAAGGCTCTTGCAAGCTCAATTTCAGTTAAGACTTTGGGTATTTCAAAGGAAGTTTCTTGTGAGATTTTTTCTAAAATTTCTCCCTGCACTCTTTGGCTTTCAATCTGTTCCTTCTCTGTCTTGATTCCCTCTCTAATGCTATTTCTTAAATCTTGTAAATCTTGGAATTTACCCAGACTTTTTGCCCAATTATCATCAATTTTGGGTAATTCTATTTTTTCTATCTTTAGGACTTTTGCCTTAATTTGGGCCTTCTTATTTGCTAATGCTTGATTGAAATAATCATGTGGAAAGGTTACCTGAAACTCTTTTTCCTCTCCTTTTCTTGCACCCAAAAGTTCCTTCTCAAAATCAGGTAGAAGATAGCTTTCCCCTAAAATAATTCTCTCATTATGCTCTCTTCCTTTTTCTATATCGGGCGAGGACCAAATAATTTCTAAAAAATCTCCAAATTCTGCGGGTCCTTCTTTTGGATATCTTTTGGCTCTATTTTTTTGGATCCATTTAAGTGTTTCATCTATTTCTTTTTCCTCCACAGAAACCTTGCGCTTTTTAACTTGAGAGGCAATATTTTTATAATCAGGGAGTTGAATCTCAGGTAAAACAGTGATTGTAATCTTAAATTCAAATGGATTATTGGGGGCAAGTCTGATAATTTCAATTTTAGGAGGACCAAGCACCTCAATTTTTTTCTCTTCTATAATCTTTGGATAAGTTTGCCTTATGAGCTTCTGGGCAACTTCTTCTAGAAAGTTTTCTCTTAATAAAAATTGAACCACCTCTTCTGGCACTTTACCTTTCCGAAACCCTTTTATCTCTATTTCTCTGCCTTTTTCTTTGGCCTTTTCTTTTATAAATGGCTCCAGCTCTGCGAATTCGAATTTAACCAAAATTTCTTTTTGAGACTCGGGTAAGTTTTTAATTTCAAATTTCATAAAAATAATGGGAGGGCAAGCAACGAAACTACCCCAATTAATTTTATAAGGATATTTAAGGAAGGGCCGGCGGTATCTTTAAAAGGATCACCTACAGTATCCCCCACAACCGCTGCTTTATGAGCCTCTGATCCTTTACCGCCAAAATTCCCAGCCTCAATGTATTTTTTTGCATTATCCCAGGCTGCTCCTGAATTGGCCATCAAAAGTGCTAAAAGAAAGCCTGACCCCAAAGCTCCAACCATTGTGCCTGCAACAGACATTTTCCCTAAAATCACCCCTATTAAAATAGGAATAACAACTACCAAAACAGCAGGAAAACTCATTTCTCTCAATGCTCTTTTTGTAACTAGATCAATCGCCCTTTTATAATCTGGCTTTTCCTGACCTTCCATTAGTTTCTTTTCTCTAAATTGCTTTCTTACTTCTTCTACAACCTCCAATGCTCCCTGCGATACCCCTTTCATTGCTAGGGCTGAAAAAAGGAAAGGAAGCATTGCTCCAACAAAAAAGCCAGCCAAAAGTTTTGGTTCCAAAAGATTAATTTCTTTTAGATTGCTTTGTTGTGAATAAGTTGCCAGCCAAGATAAGGCTGCCAAAGCTGCTGCACCTATAGCAAAACCCTTACCTGTGGCTGCAGTGGAATTACCAACGGCATCTAAGGCCTCTGTTTTCTGCCTTGCTTCATGCGAGAGATTTGCCATTTCAGAGATACCTGCTGCGTTATCAGCTATAGGACCATAGCAATCGGTGGAAAGATTAATCCCTAACACTCCCAGAAGGCCAACAGAAGCTAATGCTATCCCATACAGTCCCCCAAAATAATAAGCAAGCACAATTGTTATTCCCACAGCCACAACCGGTAAAACAGTACTCTTCATTCCGACAATTAAACCTTCCATTATAACATTAGAGGGGCCAATTTTCGCTGCTTTGGCTATTTCTAAAGTTGGTTTTTTCTTCTCAGAAGTATAATATTCTGTTGTCTTTCCAATAAGAATGCCACATAAAAGACCTGCTAGAATGGGCCAAAACAGTGAAATATCCTGAAAATAAAGGCTTACTATCAAAAAAGAAAAAAGGACCATCAATAAATTAGCACCAAGAATTCCTCTCTCCATTGCCTTTCTTACTTCCTCTGTTTGCTTTGTAAATTCTTTTTGCTCTAACCCTGAGGAAACTTTCATTAAGAAACTTCCAACCAGAGATGCTAAAATCCCGGAGGCAGCAATTAAAAGAGGAAAAATTAACCCTTTTAAACCAAAACTAATTATCCCAATAATCATTGCTGCAATAATAGTTGAAACGTAAGACTCAAACAAATCTGCTCCCATTCCTGCAATATCTCCAACGTTATCTCCTACATTATCAGCAATCGTAGCAGGATTCCTTGGATCATCTTCAGGAATATTCAATTCGGTTTTACCAACAATATCTGCTCCAACATCAGCGCTCTTTGTGTAAATACCTCCTCCAACTCTCATAAATAAGGCAACAAACGAGGCTCCAAAGGCATAATTTATTAAAAGCGTGGGGGTTTTAAAAAGCCACCAAACGATTATCACGCCCAAAAGCCCTAGGCCAACAACCAAAAAACCCATTACTTCTCCTCCCCAAATGGCCACTTTAAAACTCTCAGAAAAGCTCTTTTGTGCTTTATTTGCGCACCTTTGATTGGCCAAAGTTGATATGGTCATTCCGATATATCCTGCAAAACTTGAAGTAATTGCCCCAAAAAGAAAAATTAAAGAAGCCTGCCAAGTCTTTTGAATTAGACCCAAAAGAAAAGCCACTAAAATCACGATCAAAAACATTGACTTAAACTCTCTTTTCAAAAAAGCTCTTGCACCAACTTGAATTGCCTGGGCAATTTCTTTTATTTGCTTCTCTCCCGGGCTAATTTTTTTAATTTTTCTAATAAGATATAAAACAAAAATAATATCCAATAAAGCAAAAGAGGAAGCCAAAAGAATGAACCACTGCATAATAATCAATTTAATTATTTTTGTTATTTTATAATTGCTCGATCACTTGATTACTCAATAACTCAATCACTCGATCACTTATTTCTTGTTCTCTGGTGACTTTTCTTTTTTAGATTCTTTTGTCTTTTCTTGAGTTTTGTCTTCCTTTTTCTCTGTCTCCTCCTTCTCCTCTTTCTCTTCCACAAAAGGTTTTACATCAATTTTCCATCCTGTAAGCTTGGCTGCTAGTCTTACATTTTGACCATCTTTGCCAATTGCCAAGGATAATTGATCCTCTGGCACTAACACTTCTGCCTTTCCTTTTTCTCCTAACTTTACTTCAATAACTTTGGCTGGCGACAAAGCATTTGCAATAAATTCTTTGGGGTCCTCTGACCATTGAACGATATCAATTTTTTCTCCACCTAAAGTATTAATAACCGCCGCTACGCGAGTACCTCGTTGCCCTACCATCGCGCCTATTGGATCTATCCCTTCCTGTTCCGAAAAAACAGCTATTTTTGTTCTTGAACCAGGTTCTCTAGCAATGGATTTTATTTTAACTTGTCCCGCAGATACCTCAGGCACTTCAATTTCAAACAATTTAGAGACAAATTTAGGATAAGCGCGGGATAAAATAATCATTGGGCCTTTGGGAGTCTGCTCCACTTTTCTTACCAAAACTCTCAGCCTTTGGCCGGGCTTGTAAAATTCATGAGGAATCTGTTCTTTTGGAGGTAAAATTCCTAATGCTTTACCCAGATCAAGATAAACGTTTTTACCTTCGATTCTTTGGACTGTTCCCGAAACTATCTCTCCTTCTTTTTTTGAAAATTCCTCAGAAATGCTTTCTCTTTCTGCCTCTTTCAACTTTTGTAAGATAACTTGTTTTGCAGTTTGAGCAGCGATTCTTCCATATTCTTCTTTTGTCTCTAATGGAAAAATTAACTCATCTCCTGGTTTTACATTTGGATCAATTTTTTTTGCTTCCTCTATCATAATATGCTTCTTTGGGTTAAACTTTATCTTTTTTTCCTCCGGTTCTTTGTTTTCTTTTTTCAATTCTTCAATCTCCTCTTCTGTATAGACCATTGATTTATCTACCACTTGCTTCACTTGCCAGAATTTTACCTCTCCTGTCTCAGGATTAAGTTTTGCTCGAATAATCTCTCCTTTTTTTGAAAAATCTTTTTTATAAGCAGCAGCAAGAGCAGATTCTGTAGCTTCAAGAACCTTTTCGAAACTCAATCCTTTTTCCTCTGCAATCTGGGCTAAGACTGATGTAATTTCTTTTAAATTTTTCAGCATATATTTAAAATTAAAGTCCGAAATACTTTTGAATTTTTCTAAAAAATTAAAGTCCGAAATATCGGACTATTTACATTTTAAGTTTTTGCCCAAAATTGTCAAGAAATTTATACATTCTTAAAATGTATTATTTTCGCTTTTTTTCGTTGAAAGTCTAAAGAAAGGGTTATGACATCAATTGAAAAGGGTGCTGCGAGTTTGTGTTTCTCCAGCCAGATTTCTGCTAAATTTTTAATCCGCTGGAGTTTCTTGTAATTTACTTTATCTTCTGGATGAAATGATCTAGAAAATTTTTGGGTTTTAACTTCTATAAAAACAATTTCTTTTTTCTTCTTTGCAATTATATCTATCTCTCCTAATTTTTTGCCGTCTTTTGAATAATAAGCAAAGTTTCTGTCCAAAATATGATAGCCTTTTTTGGTAAGATATTGACAAGCTAAATCTTCACCAAATTGACCGGTTTTTTTATTGTCTGTTTTGTCCGGATTAAATGTGGTCATCTTATTTTGTCCGTTTTCCCCAATGTCCTTTGGTTTTTCACAAGTTTTCCACAGTTTCAAGTGGACCTAATGGGAGTCGAACCCATATCTCTGCGTTGCGAACGCAGCGCTCTACCGTTGAGCTATAGGCCCCTTTTGGTGTAATTTGTAATTTGTAATTTGTAATCTTTGTGATTTGTGATCATAGATAACTTAAGGAAATTTGCAGAAAATTCGGATTGTCTTGTCTTTTTTTGAGAAAATGATCCGGTTTTTTGTTTTAAAAGTCTTTTTAAGTCTTTTTGCAAGCTTTTTGGCGATTTGGTTTTCAGTAAAAGTAACTCTAAGCATTCCCTTGGCTATATCCTCAACAGAGACCACTCTTGCTAATGGATCTCTTCTTTGCTCCTCTTGAGCAAAATTATTGATAAATTGCAATAACTCCTCTTTGTCTTCCGGGCAATTTTCAAGAATTATCTCACCTTCAAACCTTCCTTCTTTTATCATCCTGCAGGCAGGACAAAGTTCAAATCTTATTTCTTTGTCCTCTTTTAGTTCCGGATAATCATCCAAAGAATGATGCCATGATTTGTGCCAATAGAAAGCTTCGCATTCAGAACAAACGACAATGTCTTTTTTGCCTCTTTTTTCCTTCCCTTTTTTTGGAAAATGCCAAGGAAAGTTTTTAGGAAGAAATTTCCGCATATTTATTCAGTCACCAAGTCACCGAGTCACTAAGTCATCTGATTGCTTAGCACTCAGTCGCTTTATTGCTCGGTGACTTAGTTAATTGGTCGCCCGATAACTCAGTCACTTGGTGACTTGATCACTTGGTTACTCCCTTTGTCGGGGCACCCGGATTCGAACCGGGAATCACACGCTCCCGAAGCGTGTATGTTACCCTTACACCATGCCCCGATATTAGTCACTCAGTCAACTAGTCACCGAGTCGCCGAGTAATTTAAGTCATTCAGCCACTCAGCCACTTAATCACTTAGTAACTCAATCACTCTCCTTAGCTGACCCAGTATTTTTGTTTTGTCATCTGATCTCTCTTTTCTACAATCTGATTTATTTTTTCTCTTGCTCTCTTTGCTTTTTCTTTTAATTCATCATCGCTTAATTTCCTCAATTCCTTTACCTTTTTTTCTAAATACCTTTCATTATTTTTATCTGGCTCATCTAGGACCTCGGACAAAAGAATGTCCAGAATTTGGCCGATTTTTGGACCAGGCTCTATGTTTAGAATACTCATAATTCTGTGTCCATCAATCTTAAGCATCCTTGTGTCGATCGGATCTTGAGACACTTTATCAACTACATATAAAAAATGTCGCAGACGATAAGGTAAAGCTTTTTTACAACCAGATCCAATTCGGTCAGCCATTCTTAATTGAACAAGTTCCTCTATATTTTCTTTCCCAACTTTTCTTAAAAGCCTTCTTACCGAGGATTCTGTAACCTCGCCTACATTGTAATAAAAAAGATGATATCTTACTAATTTTACAATTTTTTCAATATCTTTTTTTGAAAAGCGAAGACGATTTAAAATTTGGGCAGTCATCTTGGCTCCTACAACCTCATGTCCATAAAAAGTAGCATCTGGGCCCTCCCCTCTCTTTGTTCTTGGTTTTCCAATATCATGAAATAAAGCCGCCAGTCTTACATATTTGTTAAATCCCTTTTTGGCGGCAAAATCTAAAGATCTCAAAGAATGCTCATAAACATCGTAAATATGATGCTTATTTTGGCTCACCTTATACCCTTCTAATAATTCCGGAACTACGTATTTTAAAAGTCCTGTCTCTCTTAAAAGATCTATCCCTTTGGCAGCGTTTTTTGACATAATAATTTTTAAAAATTCATCTCTTATTCTTTCTTTTGAGATAAATTCTAACAAATAGGCATTCTTTTTGATTGCTTCAAATGTTTTCTTTTCAATATCAAATTCCAAAGTTGTTGCAAATCTTACTGCCCTCATCAGGCGCAGAGCATCTTCTTTAAATCTTTCATCTGGATCTCCAACTGCTCTAATAATTTTGTTTTTTAAATCTTTTTGCCCATTAAATGGATCAATTAATTCTAAATTTTTAATTTTTAATTTTTCATTTTTAATTTTTATTGCCATCGCATTAATGGTAAAATCTCTCCTTGATAAATCTTCTTCTATTGTTTTGGCCCATCTAACTTTATCGGGATGACGCCTGTCGGTATATTTTTCTTCAATTCTAAAAGTGGTCACCTCAATTTCTTTTAATGTAGGGTCTTTTGATCCAGTTAAAACGGTGACTGTTCCAAATTTATTCTCTATAAAATGCTTGGGAAATATCTTTGCAACCTCCTCTGGTTTTGCATCTGTTGCTATATCCCAGTCTTGAGGTTTTATTCCACGGAGAATATCTCTTACACAGCCTCCAACAATATAGGCTTGAAATTCTTTCTCTTGTAGTTTTCTTATTACATCCAAGACTTCCTTTGGAATTTCAATTTTTAATTCTTTGCTTTTCATTTTAGAGTTTAATCATCTTCATCTTATCTTGAATATTGCTTTTTTTCAATTCTTTTTATAGAATAAGATTGAAATCTCAAATTTTTTTCCAAGTTTATAGTTTAATGTCTATTGTTTAATGTCTTAATAGACGCCCCCGTAGCTCAACTGGATAGAGCGTGTGGCTTCGGACCACAAGGCTGCGGGTTCGAGTCCTGCCGGGGGCATATTAGAGCGAGTTAATGAGCAAAAGCGAATTTACTCGCTCTTATACCCTGAGGAACGAAGTGACGAAGGGCACATAAATTAAAAATGATGAATAAATTTCTGCCAAAATTTTTAATTGTTGCTTGTCTCTTTTTAGTCATTGCCCATTCCTTTGTTTTCGCTCAGGCTCAATGTCAAGTCAATCAGGATTGTCAACCTGGTGAAAGGGTAGATAGGTGTTGCCCAAAAAGAGGCCTTGTTCCTTGCGGAACTCCCTGTTGTCCCTGTCGTCTTTGTGATTTCTTTGTTTTAATTGACAGAATCCTTGATTTCATTTTATTCAGAATTGCACCGGTTGTTGCGGTCCTAATGCTTGTAGTTGGAGGAGGCTTATTTCTTGTAAGTACTGGCAACCCCCAAACAATTACCACCGCAAGAAGAATTATTACTTCTGTTTTCATTGGACTTGCGGTAATTTATGGAAGCTATTTCTTTATAGGCCTAATTCTTCAAAGTATAGGGCTGGCTCAGTGGACTCAAGATATCTATCATACCTGGTGGGAACAAGGATTTTTTGAGATTCCATGTGATTAAAGCCCCCATAGCTCAATTGGCAGAGCAGGCGCCTCTTAAG
>Ga0190338_1000157_pt1 | contig 12225 bp, 11 predicted proteins | sample 4872041112_MG_FD_163434 | JGI IMG/M metagenome (GOLD analysis project Ga0190338, IMG submission 163434) | Hydrothermal vent sediment bacterial communities from Southern Trench, Guaymas Basin, Mexico - 4872-04-11-12_MG | ecosystem: Environmental > Aquatic > Marine > Hydrothermal vents > Sediment ... | reverse complement strand
GGAACGACTGGTGGGGCAACTCGCCAAGAGACAGGCGGTAACCAACCCGGAGAACACCATTTATTCCATAAAACGGTTTATGGGACGGCGGTATGATGAGGTCTCCGAGGAGATCAAGATGGTGCCTTACAAGGTGGTTAAGGGACCTCATGGTGATGCTCGAGTAGAGGTGATGGGGAAGCAATACTCTCCCCCGGAGATCTCGGCGATGATCCTTAAGAAACTGAAGGAAGCAGCAGAGAACTATCTGGGACAGAAGGTCACCAAAGCGGTGATCACTGTACCCGCTTACTTCAATGATTCTCAGCGCCAGGCGACCAAGGATGCGGGTAGGATAGCTGGGCTCGAGGTCCTCCGGATAATCAATGAGCCAACCGCCGCTTCACTTGCCTACGGCTTGGATAAGAAGAAGGATGAGCTGATTGCGGTTTACGACTTCGGTGGCGGCACCTTTGATATCTCTATCCTCGAGGTCGGTGAGGGAGTAATAGAGGTCAAGGCAACTGCCGGTGATACTCATTTAGGAGGCGATGACATAGACAAGCGGGTTATCGACTGGATCGTCGAGGAGTTTAAAAAGGATCAAGGCATCGACCTAAGCAAGGATAAAATGGCGATGCAACGGCTAAAGGAGGCAGCGGAAAAGGCAAAGATAGAGCTGTCCACAATGATGGAAACGGAGATAAATCTCCCCTTCATCACTGCTGATTCCTCTGGTCCCAAGCACCTCCAGATGAAACTCACCAGGGCAAAACTGGAACAGCTTATGGACGAGATAATAAAGCGGACCATCGACCCCTGTAAGCAGGCGATGAAGGATGCCGGCGTTGAACCAAAGGACATAGACGAGGTAGTTCTGGTTGGTGGTTCCACCAGAATCCCCAAGGTTCAGGAGATCGTCCGAGAGCTGTTCGGCAAAGAGCCATGCAAGGGGGTTAATCCGGATGAGGTGGTCGCCGTAGGTGCTGCTATTCAGGCTGGGGTGCTTGCTGGTGAGGTGAAGGAGGTATTACTCCTCGATGTAACCCCACTCTCTCTCGGCATAGAAACCTTGGGAGGGGTGTTCACCAAGTTGATCCCGCGTAACACCACCATACCCACCAGAAAAAGCGAGATATTTACCACTGCGAGCGACAACCAGACCTCGGTGGAGATCCATGTGCTTCAAGGCGAACGGGAGATGGCGCGTGATAATAGAACCTTAGGCAGGTTCCATTTAGTCGGTATCCCTCCTGCTCCCCGTGGGGTTCCCCAGATAGAGGTTACCTTTGACATCGATGCCAACGGAATCCTCAATGTGTCGGCTAAGGACCTCGCTACTGGAAAGGAGCAGAAGATAACCATCACCTCTTCGAGCGGTTTAACCGAAGAGGAGATTCAGCGGATGGTAAAAGAGGCGGAAGAGCATGCTGAGGAGGATAGAAGGAAAAAGGAGGAGATCGAAGCGAGAAACAGGGCGGATCAGATGGTCTACATCACGGAGAAGGTGCTCCGGGAGAACCGGGATAAGATAAGCGAAGCAGAGGCAAAGGAGATCGAACGAGCCATCGAGGAGACGAAGAAAGCTATGGAAGAAGGCGGTAAAGAGAGGATTGAGCAGGCGCTTGCGAATCTCACCAAAGCCTCCCACAAGCTCGCTGAGTATATGTACCAGAAAGCGGGTTCTGCCCAAAGTGCCACCAGTGGTGGAGGATCGACTGAGGAGAAGGGGGAAGAAAAGAAAGAAGAAGAGGTAATAGATGCGGAGTATGTGGAGGATGATGACAAAAAGGCGAACTAAGGGAGGATGAAATGCCCCTGAAAGGGATACCGTTTTCTGACCTCGACGCTATACTGAGCGAAATGAATTCCCTCTTCGAGCGAATGTTCTCCTCGCGGGAACTCGTTCCCCAACTTGAGGTAGCAAGCTGGAGCCCTCCGGTCGATATCTATGAGACCGGGGAGGAGATAGTGCTCTCAGCAGAGCTTCCTGGGGTTAGAGAGGAGGATATAAAGCTCGAGATCGAGGGAAACGAGTTGGTGATCTCCGGAGAGCGGAGGCTCGAAGAAGGTGGAGCAAGGGGCAACTGGTCTCGAATGGAGCGTTTTTACGGTCCCTTCGAGCGAAGGTTCCTCCTCCCTGCCAAGGTGGATAAGGAGAGGATATCAGCCACCCTCTCCCAAGGGGTTCTTGAGGTTCACCTCCCCAAACTGGAGGAGAAAAGGGCGAAGAGGATTGCGATAAAGATAGAGAAATGAATTAGGTAGGTGGTGGTAAAGATGGGAGAGAATGAGGATTATTATCAGATATTAGGGGTCCCCCGTAACGCCTCATTCGAGGAGATAAAGAAAGCCTATCGCAAGCTCGCCCGGAAGTACCATCCCGACTTGAACCCCGGCGACAGGAAGGCTGAGGAGCGGTTTAAGAAGATATCCGAGGCATACAATGTGTTGAGTGATCCAGAAAAGCGGAAGCAATACGATCAGTTTGGGCGAGTAGGGGTAGGGTCTGATGCCTCTTCCAGTGGTTTTTCTGGGTTCGGGGGGTTCGACTTCTTCGATTTCGATCTCTTCAAGTCCCGTGGTTTTGGTGATTTCTTCTCTCAGTTCTTTCGGGGTCGGGAGAGAAAGGAGAAGGACATCCCCCAAAGGGGGGAGGACATCCAGTACACGATGAACATCAGCTTCATGGATGCGGTTCGGGGGCTTACCACTACCATCACCTATCTAAGACCCGTTCCTTGCTCGATTTGTGGTGGGAAGGGCTATGTAGGTGGAGGGGATTCGGTCTGCCCTGAATGTGGAGGAAGCGGGAAAAAGACATTCACCCGTGGGCCAATCCATATCGCCACCACCTGCGACCGCTGTAGAGGAACAGGAAGGATAATCGGGGCAAAATGCCCTCGCTGTGGTGGAGGAGGAATAGAGCAGAAAAGGGAGAGGATAAAGGTTCGCATCCCTCCAGGGGTGGATACTGGATCTCGAGTACGGGTTCCAGGGAAGGGAGGCCCGGGAAGAAACGGTGGTCCTCCGGGCGATCTCTACATCCTCATCAATGTCAGCCCTCATCCCATCTTCACCCGGAAAGGGGACAATATCTATGTTAAAATACCTCTCACCATTACCGAGGCGGTCCTCGGAGGGAAGATAGAGGTACCCACGATAGATGGGAAGGCAACCATCCGTATTCCCCCAGGGACCAAAAGCGGACAAAAATTCCGCCTCCGGGGTAAAGGGGTACCTTCGCTCCAGGGAAAGGGAAGGGGTGATGAGTTCGTGGAGGTAGAGATAATACCACCCAAGATAGTCGACGAGCGCTCAAAAGAGCTTCTCCGGGAGTTTGCCCGATTAAACCCAGAGAACCCAAGAGAGGGGTTGGTGATATAAGATGAAGGAAGGGAAAAAGCCCTACTATATGATAAGCGCGGTAGCCAAACTATACAACATCCATCCTCAAACCCTTCGTTTATACGAACGGGAAGGGTTACTAAAGCCGTCGCGGACCGAGGGGAATACCCGACTTTACTCCGACGAAGACCTTAAAAAGCTGGAGCTGATCCTCAATCTCACCCGGGAGCTCGGGGTGAACTTGGCTGGGGTAGAGGTTATCCTGAATATGAGAGAGAAGTTGGAGAAACTCCAACGGGAGTACGATGAATTGGTAAAGTTTGTCTGTGAGACATTAAGGGTTGAACTGCGGTCGGTCGAGGATCTCTATAAGAACGCTTTGGTAAAGGTCCCTCGGGCTACCATCGCTAGGTTTAAGGAGATGAGAGAAAATGGGGATAAAGAAACCGGCACCTGAAGAGAAGGTTCCGGATGCGTTGAGCTTATATCTCAAGGAGATTTCTAAGATCCCCCCCATCACCCCTGAGGAGGAAAAAAAGTTAGGGAAGAGGATAAAGAAGGGGGATAAAAAAGCGCTCAAGAGGCTTATTGAGGGGAACCTTCGCTTCGTGGTCAGCTTTGCCAAAAAATATCGGGGGTGTGGTCTTTCCTTCCTCGATCTAATAAATGAGGGGAATATAGGATTGATCGAGGCGGCAAAAAGGTTCGATCCAGAGAAGAATGTCAAGTTCATCACCTACGCGGTGTGGTGGATCAGACAGGCGATCCTCCATGCCATTTCCAATCAAGCGCACGCGATGAGACTCCCCCAAAAGCAGGCAAACCTCCTTTACCGCTTTGGACAGAAGATGTCGGAACTGACCAAAGAGCTTGAGCGTAACCCCTCCTCCGAGGAGCTGGCAAAAGGGCTCAACATAAGCGTGGAAGAGGCAAATAAACTATATCAGATAATGGGGGATGAGATCTCCCTCAGCACCAAGCTTTCCGATGACGATGATTTTGAGCTTCTGGATACCTTAGAACAGCATACGATGCCACCAGCGGATGCTGAACTCATCCAAGAATCGTTCAAACAACAGATAGAAGAATTGCTCAGCTTATTAAAACCGAAGGAGCAAAAGGTAATAACCCTTCGCTTCGGACTTTCCGGAAGGGAACCGATGACCCTAAAACAGATAGGGGAAATAATGGGCCTTTCCCGGGAACGGGTGAGACAAATAGAAAACCAAGCCCTCAAAAAATTGAGGATGCTTGCGAGGAGTCGCAAGCTTGAAGGGTATCTTAACTGAAGAAAGATGGGAAAAAAGACGAAGACCGAATGCCCCCTTTGTGGAGGCACTGGATGGATAGTGGAGGAGAAGGACGGATTCACTCGAGCAGTCCGTTGCCGTTGTTTTTACCAAAGACAGGGGGAAAATCTCCTTCGTGAGGCGCAAGTCCCCCTTAGATTCCTCGAGGCAAACTTTGATAATTTTGACACAAAGGGGAACCCCTATCTCGACCGGGCGAAGAGGATATCCCAAGAGTTTGTGGAGAATTATCCCCTGGTCGAGAAGGGCCTTTTATTTCTGGGGAAAACCGGGGTGGGGAAAACCCATCTTCTCGTGTCAATAATATCCGCCTTGGTAGGGAAGAAAGGAGCTTCTTGCCTCTACTATGACTATCGGGATCTCCTTCGGGAACTTCAAAAAAGCTTCTCTCCCCTCTCAGAAATCCCCTCTTTTGCCGTTATCGAACCCGCCCTTAAAACCGAGGTCTTGGTTATCGACGATCTCGGCTCCCAAAGGCCTACCAGTTGGGTTCTCGATACCATCGCCTACATCATCAACCACCGCTATAACGAGAACCTGATCACCCTTGCTGCCTCAAACTACCTCGATGTACCGGAGGAAGAGGGGGAAGAGACCCTTGAGATGAGGATAGGTGCTTCAATTCGCTCCCGCCTTCTTGAAATGTGTCGCACCGTGGAGATAAAGGCACCAGATTACCGGGAAAAACTAAATAGAGGGAGAAACTAACCCAAATCCCCGAAATAGTATCCTATTATAGCGGAGATGGCGAGAGCAGCGGTCTCGCTCCTCAATATCCGCTCGCCCAACCCTACGGGAATAAAACCGTAATTGCTTGCTTCTCTTACCTCATCCCTGCTCCACCCTCCTTCAGGTCCCACCATCACTGTAACTTCCTCTACTTCGTCTCTATTTGGAAGAACCTCTCTAAGTCGCTTTGAGGCTTTTTCATCGAGGATGATCTTTAACCCGGGAAAGGAAGAGAGATCAAGTTCAGAGAATGAAACGGGCAAGGAGACATCAGGCACCGTTCGTTTCCCCGATTGCTTCGCTGCCTCAATGGCTATCTTCCGCAAACGGTCGACATTGGTTAACCCTCTCACGATCGTCCTTGCCGAAAAAACGGGGACGAACGAGGAAATCCCGAGCTCAGTCCCCCTTCTTACCACCAACTCCAACCCCTTTCCTTTGAGTACCCCGATTATCAAATAGATCTTAACCTTGGGGTCGGTCAGTCGAGGAGGGATCTCTTCAACGATCTCCGCCTCTGCATGATGGGGCTTGGTAGAGAGAATGCGTGCTCGATACTCAACGCCATCCTCGGTGAAGAGGAAAATCTCCTCCCCTTCCTTTATTCGCAATACATCAGCTAAATGATGGCGCTCATCTTCGGAAAGGAAGGCTTTTTTCCCTTTTATCCTCCCCGCAGGAACGAAGAAACGACGCCGGTGGCTCATTACTCCCTTTTCGATTGTTCAAGGCGGGAGAGCTCCTCGAAAAGCTTCCGCTCCTCCGAAGTAAGCTTAGTAGGGGTTTTAACCACCACTCGGATAAATTGATCTCCCCTCCTCCTTCCATTTACATCCTTTATCCCCCTGCCCTTCAATCGGAAGAGGCTACCCGTTTGGGTTCCCGGGGGTATCTTTATCTCCCCTTCCCCCTCCAAGGTGGGAACGGTTATCACCGCCCCTAAGGCAGCTTGAGAAAAGGTAATGGGAACCTCACAATAGATATCGTTCCCTTTCCTCTCAAAGATGGGATGCGGTTTCACATAGATATCGATGTAAAGATCACCAGGAGGACCCCCAGCAACACCAGCTTCTCCCTCTCCTTCCAACCGAAGGCGACTTCCGCTTTCTACTCCGGGTGGAATCTTCACCTTTAGGGTCTTCTCCTCCTCTACTCGGCCACTTCCTCCACATTTGGGGCAGGGGTTCGCCACGATAACCCCCGTTCCCCCACAACGAGGGCAGGTACGGCTGATGAGAAGAAACCCCTGGCGGTAATTGATGCTGCCCCGTCCTCCACAGGTAGAACAAGGAGTAGGTTGCCCTCCTCCCGCTATTCCAGAACCACCACACTCTTTACAGATACCCAAGCGAGGTATCTTAAGTTTAACCTCGGTACCGAAAGCCGCTTCCTCAAAGGATATCTCCAGCTTATACCGAAGATCAGACCCTGGTTTAGCCCTGCTTACCCGTTTGGTGCGAGAGCGAGGACCAGCGAAGAAATCGGAGAAGCCAAAGAAATCTCCAAGGATATCGGCGAACTCGCTGAATAGATCGGAATCGAAGCCGGTAAAGGTAAATCCGGGAGAAGGACCACCGACCGTCCCGAACCGGTCGTATTCTGCTCTCTTTTTAGGATCGCCAAGGACAGAATAGGCTTCTGCTGCCTCTTTGAATTTCTCCTCTGCCTCTTTGTCCCCCGGATTCCGATCGGGATGATATTTTATCGCCAGCCGACGGTATGCCTTCTTTATCTCCTCTTGGGTCGCATTACGGGGAACACCCAGGATCTCATAGTAGTCCTTCTTCCCGTACATCATCACCCGATAATAAAAAAGCTATTGAGGACGATTATTATAAAACAAGGAAAGATCCCTAACTCAATTGGCTGTCTCACCTTCATCCTTACCCTTTTCACCCTTTTCCGGATCCGCTGGAGCGATTTCCTTTTCCTTCTTTACCGCCACTTTGACCATCGCCGGCCTTACCAGTCGGTTCTTCAAAAAATACCCCTTTCTAAACTCCTCGACCACTGTTTCCTCCTCGACATCGTCGACCTCCTCCCGCATTACCGCCTGATGTACCCTGGGGTCAAATCGCTCCCCTACTGCAGGGACCTCTTTAAGCCCAAATCCCTCAAGTATGGAGCGAAACCCCTTATAAATGAGAGCCACCCCTTCACGGTACTTGGCGAGATCCGTAGCATCCACTGAGAGCGCCCGTTCAAAATCATCGAGGATGGGAAGAAGCTTTCCTACCAAATCGGTGAGCGCCATCAGGTAAAACTCTTTCCGTTCCTCTTCCACTCGTTTCCTGAAGTTCTCAAACTCAGCCTGTAACCGAAGCAATCGCTCAAAGTAAAGCTCCTTCTCTCGGGAGAGCTCCTCGATAACTTTATCTTTATCTTTATCTACCCTTTTCCCTTCCTTTTTTCCTTCCTCAACTATACCAGCCTCCTCCCGTTCCAAGATGACAGATTCCTCTTCTTCAACCCGCTCCTTTTCCTCTTTTTTCTTGCTCTCCTTCCTCTTTATTTTTTCCCTCTCCTCATCCTTCATCTTTCTCTCCTCATAACGAGTACTCGGTTATCGTCTGCGAAAGAACATACGATACATATCTAACCAAAGGAATGGTCTTATCGTACTCCATCCTCCGGGGACCCAAAACCCCCAAGGTGCCAAGTATGTTATCGCCGGACTTATAAGGAGAGATAATAAAGCTGTATTCCTTAAACTCCTGTGAAGGAGCCTCCGAGCCAATGATTACCTGAACCCCTTCATCCTCGATACATCTGGTAAGGAGCTTGATCAGCTTCCCCTTCTCCTCCAAGGCACGGAATAATGACTTCATCCGATTGATATCGGCGAACTCCGGCTGCTCTAAAAGCTGAGATGTCCCAGCATAATGCAAGGATTCAGTGAGAAGATCATCGGTAAAACTCTTAGTAGAGAGACTAAGCGCCCGGGAGAGCAATCGGTCATAGATCGCTTTCTCCTCCTGCAACATCCGAAGCAACCTGCTCCTTATCTCAATAAGGGTAAGACCATTGAATTCGCTCATTAGGTAGTTTGAGATCCGATCCAATTCCGTCTGCTCAAAATCATCGGAAGCCTCTATTACCTTATTTATCACCGCACCAGAGTGACAAACAATAACCACTAATATCTTAGGATATTCCAACTTTATGAACCTAATGTGCTTAAGCACAATGGAGGGAAGACGAGGACAGAAAACAAGCCCCACATTCCTGGAAAGTCGGGAGAGGATCCTCGATGTCTGCTCCATTAATCGTTCTAAGTCCCCAGCATAGCTCTTAAGGGAAAAAAGAATGAACTCCTCCTCTCTTTTCCGCAACCTCCGGGAGCGCATCAAAGAGTCTACATAGAACCGATATCCCTTATCGGTAGGAACCCTCCCCGCTGAGGTGTAAGGCTGGGTAAGGTAGCCCATCTCCTCAAGATCAGCCATTATATTCCTAAGGGTAGCGGGGCTATAACCGAAACGCCCCATTTTGCAAAGGGTCCTCGAACCAACGGGGGTACCCTTGGCGATGAAATGGCTTATCACCGCCCGTAATACCTCCTTGCTCCTTCTATCGAGCTCCTTACCCGCCATTTTCTACCCTAATCAATTATAGAAATCACCACTGGGAAAAGTCAACCTAAGCCGAGCCCCCACCACTAAAGGAGCAGGGGCTCGGCTTAAGCTCATGAGAGACTGGCTTTAATAAAGCCCTCCACCACCGGGGCCACCGGGCATCTGCTCCTTCTCCTTCTTCTCTGGGATCTCGCTAACCAACGCTTCGGTGGTCACGAGAAGGGAAGCGATGCTCGCCGCATTTATGAGGGCGTTCCGTACTACCTTCACCGGATCAACCACACCAACCTGGAACATATTCTCATACTCCTCCTTCTCCGCATTGAAGCCGAACTCCTCGTCCATCTCCTTCACCTTCTCTACTACCACCGAGCCCTCGTAACCCGCATTCTCGGCGATCTGGCGGAGAGGTGCCTCTAAAGCCTTTCTCACGATATCAGCACCTATCTTCTCATCCCCTTCGAGCTTCATCTTCTCCACCTCAGAGACGCAGCGGAGAAGAGCAACCCCACCACCGGGGACTATCCCCTCCTCGACCGCTGCCTTGGTAGCATGCATCGCGTCCTCAACCCGTGCCTTCTTCTCCTTCATCTCGGTCTCGGTAGCAGCACCAACCTTGATAACTGCCACCCCACCGACCAGCTTCGCCAACCGCTCCTGGAGCTTCTCCCGATCATAATCAGAGGTGGTGGTCTCGATCTCCTTCTTTATCTGCTTCACCCTTCCCTCGATATCCTCAGGTTTGCCCGCGCCTTCGATGATGGTGGTATTCTCTTTATCGATAACCACCTTCTTCGCCCGACCAAGATCCTCGATCCGCACATTCTCCAGCTTTATGCCGATATCCTCGGAGATCACCTTACCGCCGGTAAGGATGGCGATATCCTGGAGCATCGCCTTCCGCCGTTCACCAAAACCAGGAGCCTTGACCGCAGCACAGCTAAGGGTTCCCCTAAGCTTGTTCACCACCAAGGTAGCTAACGCCTCACCCTCTACATCCTCAGCGATCACCAGGATGGGCTTCCCTTCCTTTGCCACCTGCTCCAGCACAGGAAGAAGATCCCGCATACTGCTTATCTTCTTCTCATAAAGGAGGATGTAGGGATTCTCTAAAACACATTCCATCCGCTCGGCATCGGTCACGAAATAGGGAGAGAGATAACCGCGATCAAACTGCATACCCTCAACCACCTCGAGGGAGGTCTCGATGCCCTTGGCCTCCTCTACCGTAATGACACCGTCCTTGCCCACCTTCTCCATCGCCTGAGCGATTATCTCTCCGATGCTCCGGTCATTGTTAGCTGCTACCGTACCCACCTGAGCAATGGCGTCACCCTTCACCTCCTTCGCCATCTCCTTGAGTTTCTTGATTACCGTATCCACCGCTTTGTCGATGCCCCGCTTGAGAGCCATTGGGTTGGCGCCAGCAGTCACATTTTTATATCCCTCTTTGAAGATCGCCTGGGCGAGTACCGTAGCGGTAGTGGTCCCATCACCTGCCACATCAGAGGTCTTGCTCGCCACCTCGCGAACCAGCTGAGCCCCAATGTTCTCCACTGGATCCTCGAGCTCTATCTCCTTAGCCACAGTAACCCCGTCCTTAGTTATTGTAGGAGAACCGAACTTCTTCTCCAAGACCACATTACGCCCCTTAGGACCAAGGGTCACCTTGACTGTATTTGCTAATTTATCGATGCCATCCATAATAGCGCGCCGGGCATCCTCGCCAAAGGTGAGCTTCTTAGCCATTCTTTCCCCTCCTTACGAATAATTTTTATTCTATAACACCGAGGATCTCATCCTCGCGGACGATGAGATATTCCTCATCATCGATCTTGATCTCGGTACCGGAATACTTCCCCACCAACACCTTATCGCCTACCTTAACATCGACGGGACGAACCTTACCATCATCGAGAACCCGCCCTTCGCCAACCGCTATCACCTCTCCTTCCATCGGTTTCTCTTTGGCAGTATCGGGAATGATTATTCCGCCCCGTACCTCTTCTTTCTTCTCCAATCTTTTTATCAGGACTCTGTCGTGAAGTGGCTTGATCTTCATTTAGCTACCTCCTTTCTAACCTATTGATTAATCAAGAGAAAAGACACCAAAACCACATTAATTATTAGCACTCATTCCTTCCGAGTGCTAATAATAATTCCCGACTCACCAATTGTCAAGGGGGATTTAAATCAAATTTGGAAAAAATACATATTAAAAATGCCATCGATCCAACCCAAGATATCAATTAAAGGGTGCTTTCCACTAACCTCTATGATATAATCCCTCTCCGATGAGGCTGGTAGACTGGCTAAAAGAAAAATTTGGTCTGTCGCAAACAGGAAGCATTTTCCTTATTCTCCTCGTCCTCTCTATAACCTCAGGTGCAATAGGAGGATATATCCTCGCCCATTACACCAATGTGGAGCGAATAACCGCCCTCGAGAACTACCGCCCCAGTGTCATCACCATTATCTACGATTCCAAGAACAACCCCATCTCCCAATTTGCTCTCGAAAAAAGGATCGTCATCCCCTTCTCTGAGATACCGAAGAACTTCATAAACGCGGTCATTGCCGCTGAAGACGACTCCTTCTACCACCACATAGGAATAGACCCAGTGAGTATCCTTCGAGCGATCTACAAGGACATAATCCATTTAAGAAAAGTCCAAGGAGCAAGCACCATCACCCAGCAGTTGGCGCGCAATCTCTTCCTCACCCCCAAAAAGACATTTACCAGAAAGATAAAGGAAGCCCTCTACGCCATCCAGATCGAGAACCATTACACCAAGAGAAAGATCCTTGAGCTCTACTGCAATCAGGTCTACCTGGGATACAACCGTTTTGGGATAGAGGCGGCTGCCAGATACTATTTTGGGAAAAAGGCGAAAGACCTTACCTTGGCAGAATGCGCTGCCATCGCCGGATTAATTAAGGCACCTGCTATCTATTCCCCATTCAGGTACCCGAGCAGGGCGGTGAAAAGAAGGAATATGGTGCTTGATCTAATGGTGAAGGAGGGGTTCATCACTAAGGCACAAGCGGACAAGGCAAAGAAGGAGCCCCTTATCTTAAGGAAACGGGGCGCGGAGGGAAGTGTCGCCCCTTACTTCGTTGAGGAAGTGAGGAAGTTCTTAGAAAAAAGGTTCGGAAGGAAGGCAACATATCGGGGGGGGTTGAGGGTTTACACCACCCTAGACAGCAAACTACAGCGGATAGCCAATAAGGCAGTGGAGGACGGTGTCCGAGCTCTCGACAAACGAGAGGGATTTCGGGGGGGA
>Ga0190338_1000152_pt1 | contig 12460 bp, 19 predicted proteins | sample 4872041112_MG_FD_163434 | JGI IMG/M metagenome (GOLD analysis project Ga0190338, IMG submission 163434) | Hydrothermal vent sediment bacterial communities from Southern Trench, Guaymas Basin, Mexico - 4872-04-11-12_MG | ecosystem: Environmental > Aquatic > Marine > Hydrothermal vents > Sediment ... | reverse complement strand
ATACGGTTGAGTTGGTTGCGTAGGGTATGGTTGTGGGTAAGGGGGAATTTGAGATAAGTATGGCATGATGTAATAGATAAAGACGTAGAGAACGACTATGATTAAGATAATATCCACCGCTGATGAACCCCTTTTATCACTCGTTAACCTTTTCATCACGATCCCCGATATATTGTTTACCTTCAAAATATTTATCTTTTAGGAATTCACTCAAGAAATCCTACGTGTGGTCTTGTGTTTGGGTCTTGATAGAGGTCGCAACCTGATACACACTTATAGTTAATACTAACTGTAACGAAGTAACTTCTATGTTCAAAACAGCCTACTACAGGATAGCACCTGTTCGTATCCTTTATCGCAGTAAAATCAAAAGTAAATTCATTACATCCGTAGAGTGGGACATCTTTCAGTGTCAAAGCATCTTCTGAAGTATCAAACATACCGATGTAATCTTTTTTTAGAACAACAATAATAGTGGCTGTTGTTTGTCGATCTGAGCATACTGTAATATGTGCTGTAACTTCTGTTCCGGATGGGACCATTAATATACTACTTTTACCGTATCCCGATGCACTAAATTCTATGCTTTTTAAGTATGGCTCAGTAGATGGAGTAATAGGTGTTGACGTTGTTGTAGTGGGAGGCATGGTCGTAGTGGGTGTTATGGTTGTTATAGTTGTTGTAGGGGGAGGTATGGTTGTTATAGTTGTTGTAGTGGGAGTTGTTATAGGCGGAGTCCATATTGTAGTGGGAGTTGTTATAGGCGGAGTCCATATTGTAGGGGGAGGAGTAGGAGTCCACTGAGTTGGTTGTGGAGGATAATACGGTTGAGTTGGTTGCGTAGGGTATGGTTGTGGGTAAGGGGGAATTTGAGATAAGTATGGCATGATGTAATAGATAAAGACGTAGAGAACGACTATGATTAAGATAATATCCACCGCTGATGAATCTCCTCTGTTTCTCTTTACCTTTCTCATTGCAATATCCCTAATAAACTTATTTTCTTTAGATTTCACTTGGACACCACCATTCGTCGGGGCACATCTCAACGTGCGGTCTCTCGTATGGGTTCTCATAACCACAATGAGCTATACAGGCATTAGTTGGGTAATATACCGTTAAATAGTAACTTCTAAAGTTCCACTCATTAGCATTAACCGTCCACCTATCCTTTAGCACTCTACACTCACCGGGTTTCATGCCATATACCTCGTGATAATCGGTTCTCTGAGTGTAATCAGGGAAACCAAACGAAAGGTCTACATTAATCTCAACTTTGACTTTTTCTTCACTTAGGATACTGGTAGCAGAAGGTGAATAGCACACTTCAACTTCATACTCTACTTCAGTCCCGTATGGAACAGCTATATTGGATCCGCTAACACATCTGCCATTTGCACATGTATTGAAACTTATCTCATTCACAGTCAATGCTGGGGGTGGTATAGGTGAAGTAGTTGTTGTGGTAGGCGTAACTGTTGTTGTAACTGTAGGCGTAACTGTAGGCGTAACTGTTGTTGTAACTGTAGGCGTAACTGTTGTCGTGATAGCAGTTGTAGTGGTGGTGGCTGTTGTTGTGGTTGTTGTAGGTGCGGGATAAGGAGAAGGCATGTTTGGTAAGACGTAATACACGAAGACGAATAGTATCATAATAATCAATATGACATCAACCGCTGATGAACCCCTTTTATCACTCGTTAACCTTTTCATCACAATCCCCGTTATATTGTTTCCTTTCAAAATATTTATCTTTTACCCTACTCGCTCATACCTTATCTCCGTGTTCAAATTAAACTTAGCCTGCTGTGTTTCACTTCAGGGAGGATACAGTGAACCCACTTCTGAATAGAACGTCGTTCCATAATATATTACTCCACCGGGCTGTTCCGGGGTTTGAGTCGGATAATAGGTAGCTGTAGGATAATAGGTAGCTGTAGGATAGGTGGGATAAGGTGGCAGGAATGGTGAAGGGAGAAGACCTCTCATACTCATTACATATATCAGAAATACTAAAGCTGCCACTACTGCTACCATGTAAATATACCTCTTCTGGTTCCGATTACTCTCTCCCTCTGCCATCTAACCACCTCACGGTCCTACCCAACCCTCTTCTGCACCAAATATTGTACCAAGGTAGCTCGGAATGGCTCCACCAGTGGGAGGAGGGGTTGGCGTTGTGGTCGTGGACGTAGGATAACTTGTAACTGTACTTGTCGTCGTAGTTGTTGGAAATGGAAACTTATCTTTTAGGTATGGCTGCATTTGAACAAATACTATTAACCCTACTAAAATCATTACCAATATCACTGCTGACGATTTACTATTATTGTTCGTCATTTTTCCACCACCTCATATATTACTTACTGTATGTCCTAACCCACTCTCTACCATCAGGGTCCGTTCCCTTGTAGATTTCCTGACCATTCCAGTAAACAACAACATAGTATTCTCTAAAGGATCCGGGGAAACATGCACCATAGCATGTTATGTCAGTAGCCGGAAATCCTCCCAAATATATATCCTTGGTTTCTCCCTGTTTCATTGTGACTTCTGAAGCTAAGAGCATGTATTTTGCGTCAGGTTCTTGAAGTATTAGGTCTTTCATAATCTGAACTGTAATAGTGCCAGAAACATCCTGTGTTGCGTACAACTTTACCCAAACATGGACGACTGACCCAGCCGGAACATAAATTTGATTACCTGTAACTGTTACGTTTACTGGGGACTCATAAGTTGCGGAATCACTACTTACAAAAGTGTTTGCTACGGCAAAATAGCTTACTGATATAATAGCAACTACTATAATTAATAGTACCCCAAGTGTTCTCAACTTCATGTCGTATTTTCTAATTTAGAAATATATAAGGGTTGTCCCATTGCTGATCTATTGACTATAATATGTTCTTATCCATATCCTACTATTGGGGTCTTTCGGGTCATAGAGTGGATAGCCATTAAAGTAGATCGTAATAAAATACTCTCGCAGTCCAAAAGTATCCTCAGTACTTTCGTGTGGGGTGAAATCACCAACATGTATAGGTTTACTATCTGATGGGTCTAAATTGATTGGAATATCATACTTCACCACCACTTCATCAGGCATAGCCTCCAAATCCTTTTTTACATAAATAGTAAGAACGCCATAAGCACCAGTAGGTGAGTATATGTCAAGATTTATGAAAATCTTTGACCCAACAGGAGAATAAATTTGCCCTCCACACTCTTGAAAATTGCAGACGTAAGCATTCATAATTTTTAAACTCATCTCTGGGGATGATGGTGGGTGTACTAACCCATTTGCCACGAAGTAACCATCAACAAGCATAAGGTTACTCGGTAATGACGGTCCTGTACCACTTGCTGTCAGATAATAGTATCCTCCGCCACCAGCAAGAAGAATTGCTCCAATCACAACTAACACAACAAGCTTATTATCCATCTCAACCACCCGGTATGTAGGTTTTTACCCACATTCTACCATCAACATCTGTCGGATCGTAGATAGGTTGACCATTGAAATAGACTTTTATGAAGTAACTCCTTAAATTTACACCATCAGTCAGATCATAAGGAACGAAGGTTCCAACAGGTACATCCTGTGGTATATTACTCCCTACTAAATCAATATGTGTAGTAAGAGTCACTAAGTCCTCATCTGGTAGGTTCGGTATATCTTTCCTAACAATGACGGTTAGTTCCCCTTCAGCACCAAACGGTGCATACAGCCTAAGAACTACTTGAACAGGGCTTCCAACAGGGACATAAACCTGCTGTCCCGTGACAGTTTGTAATTCTACTGGTCTCTCAGTATACATAGGTGTCTGATTTTGGCTTGAGTAAAATATTGCAACCAAAACTATAGTTCCACTGACTATCAGAATAACTATGATATACTTTGCATAGTCTCTTAAATATCTTCTAAGCACCCCCACAATGTCCATAGTATATCTTTTAACGGGATATATATAAGAATTACTGAGAATACTTGCCAAAGGGAAAGCTTAAAATTTGTTAAGCTTTAAATACAATATATGGTTGAGGAGAAGTATCTTGTAAAGTCTTTTATCAACTACATGGATAGAATCGGTAAGAGGCAAGCAGCAAAACTGTATTACTTTCTCCTCAAGAGATTTGCAGAATCCATCAACGTGAAATTTGAGGAGCTTAACTTCAACCACATGGACAATGCGAGCCTCGAAATGTTTGTCAGCACCCTCGTCCCAAGAACCGCAAACGCATTTGTTTCTTCCGTGAAAAGCTATTTTACATATCTCAAGAAGACATCCATAACGGATGATGACTACTACATGTTTTCGAGAATGGCTGACAAGCTGGCTGTAAAAAGTGTGAAGGTTCCAAGAATTATAACGAAGAAGGCTCTCAGCGATCTGGAGCTTGAGATGTTGCTCGATTTTCTGAAGTATGACAAGGATGAGTTTCTTTACGCTACCGCAGTATTCCACTTCTACCTCGGTGCGAGACCTGTTGAGCTTGCACAGAAGTTCAGAGAGGGTGAAATTGACTTTGAAAGCAACCATCCTGAAAGGGTGATTGATTTTGACAACAAGTTGATTAGCATAATTACTGCAAAGACCGGAGACCAGAGGATAATTCCTCTTGATGACAGGATAATCCCCTATGCAGAGATATGGTATGAGGGACATGAAAAGATAGCAGAGCAGGCGAGAGGTAGAGAGTGGTTAACCAATCACCTTAGAACTAAGAGCAAGTATCTTGGATTCAAAGTTACGGCAAAGACTGCGAGGAGAACATTTGAGACCAAGATGAGGCTGAAGCCAATAAACAACTTGAGGGCTGACAAGCAGTTCTACATTGATTACTGGATAGGACACACAACCACAATACCGGACATCTACACAGATTTTATTGAGGCTATTGAAGATATTAAGAAGTCGTTTGCACCGCAAAATTATGTTTTTGATTACTTGGATTAAATAATATAAAAGTTCATTTACTCAATATGGGGGTTGGTCATGACTGGGTTCTAAACGTGGTCATGACCACATGAAAATGTAGAAAGAATTTAGTATACTAAACTGCATAGTAAAGATTGATGAAGAAAAGCATGTTGTGCCCAAGATGTGGAAGGAGGAAGTTGAGGAGGCTCTATATCAGAAAGCAAGTACTCGTACCCTACGATGACACGGACTTAAGTAAAGCGGAGAAGGTAGTGATTCAAGAACTCAGAAAAAAGCTTGGAACAGAGAAAGGCTATAAAAAGCAAAGATTCGTAGAAATTGGGTATTGGTGTAGCTATTGCGGACACACAGAGATTCACGAAAAGCCAATGCTGAGTATTTTAAAATCATGAAACTTTTTATTCTCTATTTTTATTCTTCTCAATTCTCGTACAGTCTACAATTTTATATGGAATTTGTCATGACCAAGTTTTAAATGTGGTCATGACCAACCCCCCAATATAGCATAAGCATTTCCTATGGACGTATCTGCACCAAAACATGAGAATAATGCACGTCTTTCCTGAAAGTTATATTCTACAAAACAACCTCTATTTTCATTCTCATCCATTGGAACAAAGTCAACGGTTTTAACCTCACCAGATGCGTAATCTCTAACAAGGTTGATTTCAAAGCCTTTTGCACGCTTCTCAACAGTAAGTAAACCTTCAGATTTTCTTGATACAAACACAATCTCCATTATTTTTCCATGCTCACCCGGTACCACGTATAATTCTCCATTAGTCAACTTAGATAAATCCTTTCCAAAATCATATATCTTTCCGTAGTTTTCTTGGTCTGCAAAAAAGTCCTTAACGATATTCTTTGACTGGCTGGTTTAACAGTTGTTCGGATTTGGAGCGATTTATCTCGATACACAGACCCTCAACACTCTCTACGCCATAAAGACGCTTCACACAACTTTTTATTACTACCTTTCTTCTATCACGGGCAGAAATTGTTATAGATTCAGCATAGTCACCATAGTAGTAATCAATATCTAAGTCCTCTCCTATAACTTCAAAAATATCTCTGATTTTTAGTTTTTTGTCGTGAAGTTTAAGCGTAGCACCATCCCTATGTATGACCAACGAGCTAAAATCTTCCAGTGTACAACTTCCCGATTCCGGTTCCCATTTTCCACCTACTTCTTCACATACTCTCGCATTGAAATTATCTACATTTATTTCATCCACCATATCCACCACCCTATATTCTTTCAGCAATATCCTCCAAATCAAACGGTTCTTCCCTACTGATGTGCCTATCAATCTCCTCAATCATCCTCGAATATTTTTTCTCGTCTTCCTCGCTCATATCACTAACACCAACGCAGAGACCACGCACCGTTCTACCACCAATGTACTCCTCACATTTTTTGATTACAACTTTCTTCTTTCTGGTGTAGAATGCAAGATGTGGAAAATCTTTTAGAATTGCAGAAACTTCGAGACTATCCCCACTAAACCTTACAACATCTTCCACTCTTACATTGAACGGAAGTGAGTAGTTAAAGCCTAACCTAACGATTCCTTCTTTACTGAAATCGGTTACAGGCTCTGTGACACCATCACTAACTTCGACCCACTCTGTATCAAATGGAAGAATGTCTTTCAGTCCAAACAGTGTACAGTATCCCCACCCCTTCCTGAAAGAGTGCTCTTCCCAGACTCCGCCAAGCTCTCTACAGACTTTAGCATTAAAGTTTCTCAAATTAACAACCTTTGGTTTGGTGAACCACTTTACGAATATGTTAAATTTCTCACCTTTTGCAATCTCCTCTTTGCTCTTATCCATTACTTCAAAAATCTCTGACTCGTCTAAATCCCAAGCATATTTCTCCTTCCACAGTTCAACGGCTTCATCATCCGAAATTTCCCAAGGCTTAAACTCAGACATTCTCTCGCCTCCATTTCTCTTCTTCAATCCTTTTCATCTGCTTCAAAGCCCAAGTAACTTCAGCGAGCTTTGGCGGTACTTCTCCCCTCTCCTTGGCCTCAAAAGATAGCTCGTAGAGAGGTAGCATTGGCAGACAGTCCTCAATCCTCTTAATCCTTATCGGACTTGCCGGAACGAGAATCTGATTTGCATCAAGGGTAACCTCTTCTCCTGCATCAACTGTTCGTGTGACAATCCACCTTTTTGATGCATTTGACCAAGACAGAATCGTGCCTCGTTTCTCAGCATACTCTCTTCTCAAACCGTAGCTGGTTCTTTTTGAGATTTCCTTGACAGCCTTTTCGAGTGCATCCAAATCCTCATCATTAAAATTATCCATGTCACAAGGTTCAGTCATGATATTACCTTGGAAAGGAAATATTTAACGTTTTTGTTCGTAAAAACGCCTGTTTTTACAAAATAAAATTAAGGTGTGGACGACTCATTAGTAGCAGTGACGGTTACCAGAGTAGTGAGGTACTTTGGCATCGGATACCTTCTGCCGTTAATTTTACCCTGTTTTCTAAGCTCTTTTATTTTGCTCGACACACTTGTTTTCGACCTTCCAAGGGCATCAGCAATCTCCCTAACACTCATCCTCGGATAGTTTTCAATAATGAATCTATCCTCTTCCACACTCCAGTAATTCTTCTTTCGCTTCTTAAGCTGAAGGCGATACGCCTTCATGTATACTGATGAATAGCTCTTTCCAAGCACCTTTGCAATCTTGTAGTACGTCATTTTCTTATAATTCTTCTTCAAGAACTGGACTTCTTCCTCAGACCAGCCCATATCTTGCACCTCAAAACAAACGGGGTTAACCACGGGGTTAACCCACCTCGATAACTCTCTCTGTCTGATTTGTCTTCACAATCATTATTTTCTTGTGTATGTCACTCTCACGATCTTTAAAGTCGCCATACGTTAACCATTTCTTAAGCATCTGGACGTATTTAGTCCCGTTGCACATTGGGCAGGAGGGCAATGGCTTGTTATAAACCTCAACACAGGGGCACTGCACCACATCCTCTCTCCTTTCATTCCATGTTCTTTCTGGTAAGATTTGCCGACCATTCTTATCATAGCACTTTATCTCAAGTACAAACCCATCTTCTCTCTCAACTTTAATGACTCTCACGCTATCTTTCTCCTTTTTGGTTTTATTACCCTTTTTTGCAGCCTTCATAGTAATATATATTTAGCTTAAAATATATATACCTTTCTTGTGAAATAAACAGGACTGGCACGCAATCATTCGAAACTTATTTATTTGATTTTGCAGTTTATAGGATATGGATTACGATGAACTTGACAGACTTTTACGCAAACTTAGTGAGGAAGGAGAAGAGGAGAAGGTAAAAAGACGACTGAAGAAAAAGAAAAAGAAGGTCTGTCCACCCTCTCTGGAGGGTAGGAGAGATGTCGTGGTCTTGAAAGCAGATGAAATCAAATCGAAGAATGCACATTGGCGTATTGAGATTTTCCAGCCACAAACTTCCGAGAGAAAGGGTCTCTTTCTCAGCAAGAATGAAGGTGAGTTTTGCGTCATGATTTCAGCAGGGATTCCTGACGATTTAAAGATGGATCACATATTCGAGAACGAGAAAATACCGGGTTACGTCAAGAAAACTCTTGTTAAAAAGGGTTACGTTGATGAGATTCTGACGTAGCATAAACAACAACAGTCGCAAATTTTTTAAAGAACCTACCACTATTTATAGTATGAAGTGGAAGTTATTTGCCTTGCTTCTTGTAGCGGTTGCAGTTACGGTTGCAGCAATACAAACGGCCTCAGCAGCAACAATCACGGTCGGCTCCTCTGGATGTGATTACACCGACATCCAGTCAGCGATAAATGCTTCCTCTGCTGGAGACACAATTGTGGTGGGAGATGGTGAGTACACTGGATTTACGATTAACAAGTCTGTTTCAGTTGTGGCAGAGAACAGGTATGGTGCTGTGATTAACAGCACCGTTACGGTGGATGCCGACAATGTTTTGCTTGAGGGGTTCAACATCACAGCAAACCCTTCTATAAGCATGTCGGTGGGGCACTCTAATCTGACGTTCAAATATTTGATTATTATGGGTGCATTTGACACTTATAATGCTGCCGAGAGCACAAGTGTGACATCTGACGTAACATTTGACAATGTTACTGCGACCTCGATTTCTAATTTCAGAGTTGGTGGCTACAGAGTTCTGAATCTCTCATTTGTTAATTCGTACCTAAACACTGATACTTTTAATATCAGAGGCAACTCATCTGCACCAAATCCTCCAATTAACAACATCTACATGATAAATCTAACGTTAGTATCGAATGATGGTGTTGGTTTTTCTTTCACTATCGGTGGTTCTAATTTGACAATTGGAGATGTTACAATTTTGGATAGTGATATTAGGTGTTCTGGTACTCTGATGTTGCAATCTTCAACCAAGATGGTGCTTAGAAACAGCTTTATCTGGGGTAATGCAACAGTTGTAGGAGGCAATAACTTTATAGCCAACAACAACACTCTTAAATCCAACTATTCTTATTGTCCTTCAGGAATTTCTCAGGGAGTTGTCGGTTTAGGTAGCAATAGTGTAGTCACAAATAACACAATAGAATCTTCAGGTATTTGTTTATCTGTAGTCGGTTCAGGGTCATTGGTCTATCTAAATAGCTTTATTAACTGTTCGGAAATAGTTAATACATCACTGTGTTCTCTCGGTTATTATTCATGTGGTCTCAACCACCTAAATTCCTCAAAAGAGTTCACCTACCTCTACAGCGGGGAAATATACACGAGCAGACTCGGTAACTACTACAGTGAGCTTGCGTGTACAGATGCAGATGGGGACGGAATCTGTGACGACCCAATAGCATTCGACGAGAACAACACAGACTACTATCCACTGGTTCAGTTAGCTTCTTTGTATGAGCTTTGGCTTTGGCCTACACCTACCACGACTGTCACCACTGCAACCACCACTACTACAACCACGACAACCACAGCCACTACAACCACAACAGCCACAACCACAACTGGAGTCTTACCACCTGAAGAGAGCACCACCACTACTATAATCCCGGTAATCGTCCCTCCAGCAGCAGAGGAGCCATCCCTATGGGGATTCCTGACAAGCATCTACGGCATTCTCACAATAGCTGCCATAATTACCGCTTGGTTCGTGCTGTGGTTGATTGGAAGAAAATGACTTGACGGAGAGCTGGAATAGATAATCACCAGAGGCAGATAATTATTTATATTCTCATTTTTATTACAAATTATGAGATATGGAATTGCAGTTGGGGCTGTAGTGGAGGTGGCTTGCCTGATACCGTTTCTGATTGGAAACGTTGGGGCACTGGTTCAACCATATATGTATGGAGAGTGGGAAGCTGTATTAGTAACAGGGACAGAAAATATCTCCTCCTTCTGTTCGCAGCTTAAAGCAATATACCCCAACTGGACGTACTATGACCCCTCGACAGGGGAATACGTCCTGAACTCGACAGCCTTGCCGGGTGGGAATATATACATTTATCTCGGTAGTGGAGCTAAGCTGATTATTGACAAACCTCTTAGAGTTGAAAACACAGTTCAATACCCTTTACCTGAACCGTATCCTGAAAGTGAATTAAGAAATATGCCATATGGAGAACGTGGTCTCAAAATTTATTCACAAACTGTTATCGTAGGTTCGGGTTCGGTTGATATAGTCGGAACGACAGTAACAGCATTCCAGACCCTATTTAAAATACAATATGGTAACACTGTAAACGTCATTAACTCTAAATTAGTGGGAGTTGGAGAGTATGCATTAGGATGGGCTTGCCACAACCCATGTGACGACCCGGACTTCACAGGAACTGGCGGATGTTGCTGGTTTTTGTATGAAAAATCAGGGGTATTTATTCCCTATGCATACCAACTACAAGGTGTTACATTGGAGGACGTATTACTTCACGTGAGGGGCGTAACTACTGTAGATACAATATATGGCACAGGCTCTTCGACTTTAGCGATTTCCACAGGAGAACGTTGTCCGGGTGGAGAAGTGACCATCAACAGGATACTCGGAAAATACGAAGATGTTTTAGATAGAGGAGTTGTAATTAACAACCTCTTAAAGTCAGACACGTGCCACGTCGAGGTAACCAATGGAGAATGGGATGGAGCAGTCACTCTGATTACTACTGAGACAAATGGAAACCTTGTTGTTAAAGACACTCGTATTTACGCAAGTGATGAGAATATCAGAATTGAAGGAGATGTTACTTTTATAAACACAAGCATAATCAACAAAACAATCCCTACTCTACCTATTCCACCTGTTTTCCCTCCGATACTTCCACCTTCAGACGAATACTCTGTTTTATCTTTCATATCCAGCATCTACGGAATACTTACCATAGTTACTATGGTTGCGGGTGGGTTGGTTATATGGTGGATTGGTAGAAGGGGAGGGTGATATTTCCTATTTCTCTGTTTTTATGCCATTAAACTACCTGTTGAGGATTGCTTGTGCCCAGCAGAAGCAGAAATTATGAGGAGGAAGAGAAGGAGGGCGTAGTAGTCGAAGTTAAATCATGAAGATACTTCGGCATTGGATACCCCCTGTTTTTGATTTTTCCTTTTTTCCTGAGTTCTCTTATTTTGCTCGACACACTTGTTTTCGACCTTCCAAGGGCATCAGCAATCTCCCTAACACTCATCCTCGGATAGTTTTCAATAATGAATCTATCCTCTTCCACACTCCAGTAATTCTTCTTTCGCTTCTTAAGCTTCATGTATACTGATGAATAGCTCTTTCCAAGCACCTTTGCAATCTTGTAGTACGTCATTTTCTTATAATTCTTCTTCAAGAACTGGACTTCATCTTCAGTCCACGTACTCTTTCCTATTCTATCACCCCAACTTTAACTCAAATATGCACCCAGATGGAGTGAGAGGAAATCAACCTATTACAACCTCCCTCTCAACTTGTGGTGTTTTCACCTTCATGACTTTCATGCGGACGTCCTTCTCCCTGTCTCCGAATTCACCGTACACTATCTCTTTCTTCAACAACTGAACGAACTTACTGGTTTAACCAAATTTCCATTCTTGTCGTAGCAATCTATCTCCATTCTGAAGCCATCCTCTCTATCTTAACGACTTTCATAATATTATATATTTAGGTAGAAATATATATAACTTTCCAGTGCGTCCAATGCAACTAACAACACTCTTTTATTTATATTTATTCGAAACTCATTTATTTGATTTTGCAGTTAATATGATATGGACGTTGATGAACTTGATAGGCTTCTAAAGAAACTTAGTGAAAGGATTCCTCGACAAGATTCTGTCATGAAGGTTACAAGATTAACGTTAGTTGTAATAACATTTCTTTCGAGTATTTATCTCGCTCACGCAATCTCGTATCCATGCTCTGGCAATGCTATCTGTGCCAACGATGTAACACTATATGAAATCTGGCAAACTCTTGGGAACATAACAGACAACTACACTCAGTTTATCTACTTTCCTTCAAACAACACCTTCATAGCC
>Ga0190338_1000151_pt1 | contig 12461 bp, 8 predicted proteins | sample 4872041112_MG_FD_163434 | JGI IMG/M metagenome (GOLD analysis project Ga0190338, IMG submission 163434) | Hydrothermal vent sediment bacterial communities from Southern Trench, Guaymas Basin, Mexico - 4872-04-11-12_MG | ecosystem: Environmental > Aquatic > Marine > Hydrothermal vents > Sediment ... | reverse complement strand
TTTTTATCCTTTTTTTAAGGGAATCCGTGGCTGGCGGCGGCGTAAGGGGTAGTCTTTTCTTAAGGGGTGACCTTCAAAGCCGTCATACATAAAAATTCTTCTTAAATCTGGATGCCCCTCAAAATGGACTCCAAACATATCGAAAACTTCTCTTTCCAACCAATTGGCATTTTTCCAGATGGCAGTCAAAGAAGCTATCTTTAAATCACTTTCTTTAAGTCGGGCTTTTATTCTTAACCTCAGGTTATTTTTTAAAGAAAAAAGATGATAGACCATTTCAAAACGCTCTTCATCTCCCAAATAATCGACACAGGTTAAGTCGAGAAGCAGGGTAAACTCATAAGGCTCTTTTCGCAGAAAATTAACCAGGGGAAGTAAAATTTCTTTTTTTATCTGAATGAAGTCATCTCCAAACTGCTGGTCCACCCGCAGAATATCTTTTTGGAATCTTTCCTGAACTGCCTGGAGAATTACTTCTTTTTCCATCGCCACTCTTGTTCTTGTTTTTGAATTTTTTCTTGCAGTTTAATTAAGGCGTCAAGGACAGTTTCGGGTCGAGGAGGACAACCAGGGATATACACGTCGACCGGAATGATTCGGTCGATTCCCTGGACCACAGCATAATTGTCATAAATGCCGCCACTCACAGCACAGGCTCCAAAAGCAATGACCCATTTAGGATTGGTCATTTGATTGTAAACTGTCCGCAAGACAGGCGCCAATTTTTGGGTAACTGTGCCGACAACCAGCAGCATATCAGCTTGACGGGGGGAAAACCTTGTCCAACCGGCTCCGAAACGGTCAATATCAAAATGAGCACAGGCTGCTGACATATATTCCATGCCACAACAGGCAGTCACAAAAGGATAATGGAAAAGGGAATATTTTCTGGCCCAGCCTAGAAGCTCATTAAACTTAGTGGTTATGAAACCTCCCTCAATGGGGCGACGGGGCTCCCAACGAGGGAAATCATCGATTATTTTTCCCACTCAAAGGCTCCTTTTTTCCAGGCATATATAAAACCGAAAATAAGGACTAACAAATAGGATCCCATAATGAATAGTCCTGAGGATCCCAATTTTTTAAACACAACAGCCCAGGGAAAAAAGAAAACAACCTCAATATCAAAGAGGAGAAAGATGAAGGCCACTGTGGCGAATTTAATGGGTATGGGATTTATTTCGTCTTGAAGATAAGGACTACCACATTCAAAAGGGGTTTCTTTGATGGGGTTAAGACTGCGGGGCCCCAGAATTTTATTCATTATAACTAAAACAAGACCTAGGGCACCAAAAATAAGGAAGGAAAGTAGAATTTCTAACATTGACCCTTAAGAGAGCAAAATTTTATCCAAAAGAAAAGGACATTGCAAATATTTTTTTTATTTTCCTAAAATTTTTTTACTTGTTTTTTTTACCAATTCAATTTTCTTTTTAGCGGGTGAAATATCTTTAAAAAGAACTTATAAAAATTAGAAAAGGTTATGATAGAAAATAAAAATAACAATCTTTGATTTGTTGGATGCGGAAAAGCTCTTTTTTCCATTCGCAAATGTAATTTAAGCAAAATTAAGATTAATTCTTAGCAATTTTACTAAAATTAGGAATAGTTTACTTCTATTCATATATGCTCGACATAAGAAGGTGGGTTATTTGATCTTAAGTTTGTAATTTCCAAATAGAAATATTCATTGCTTAATTGGAAAAATTAATTGATGAATATCCTCCATTAGACAATAATAATAATTTGCCTCCAGGCATCCATTTAGCTATAATTTGTCTATTAATTTACATAATTTACAAATTAAGGATAATTAATGAAAAAAATTTTGTTTTATATTTTCCTGATTTCATTATTGAGTTTAATCCTCTTCTTTTTTTCAGGTTGTAAATCCTCATCGACAATTTTGCTCAATCAAGGTGAAATTGTTCGTTTTATTAATATTTTAAATGAGAAAAATATTATAGAAACTCCCTTAAAAAATATTCCTAAAAATTTTGAAAAAATTGAGGAAACTCTATCAGGCAGATGGATTCCATTAAATAAACTTACTAATAAAGATTACCAAGTGTGGGGAATTTCAACTAAATATTCAGTTTTAGGAAAAGATGAGAATGAACCTGGATGGGGAATGGAATTATATAGAGATGGAAAAAAAATAAAATTTATTAAAGAAGCTAAAAAAGAAGAAGACTATTGGATGTGGTTTCCAAATGTAAGGGAAGTTCCTCTTAAAGAATTTAACAATTTTAATGGTAAAAAAAGAGGAGTTATTTTATTTAAAGATGACAATTTAAGTTTTGAAATTATTCTTCCTAAGGGAGATGTAATTATTGATACGTATATAGTAAATCCCTTTTGTGAAAATATTACTCCTGAGGTTGCTCTTCTAATAAACAAAAAACCAGTTAAAAAATTCTTAATTACTTCTAGAAAATTTTATCGCTTTAGATTTAAAACAAAAAAAATAGATAGTTACAATCTTTCTTTTAAATTAAATAAGTTAGAGTCATCAATAAAAGAAAATGACAACTACTTTATTATTGTTGGAATGATAAAAATCACTCATAATAGCAACCCTGTGCTCCTTTTCCTATCGCAATCAGGAAAGGATTATAATAAAATAAAAGAAGCCTCATATAAGTTAAAATATTTCCACTTATCTGAAAAGAAAGAGAAAGAACTCGAAAAAAGTGACTCATTAAAATATATCCAATTACTTTTTGATAGCTCATTTAAAAAATTTCCTGAGTTAGGAGATAATATATATAATTTAAAAAAGAAATTATTTTTTAGAGATAAAACAATCAATATTGTTTATGCTCCCCCCAAGAGTATTTATGAGTTTAAATTAAAAATACCCAAAAAACCTAAGTTAGAATTCGGTTATGGTTACATTCCTTTCAAAAAATCTAACATCCAACAAGAAAAAAACGATGAAAGAATATTGTTTGTAGTCAAGGTTAAAACAAAAAATAAGAAAAAAATAGTTTTTTCAAAAGATCTCGATTTCCTTGAAAATAAAAAACCTTTAAATATTTTCTTTGAAAGTATTAATTTGGATGAATTCCAAGACAAAGAGATTACAATTAGTTTTACTACTGAAGGAAAATGTTCTGGACTTGTATTTTGGGCGAATCCTCTCCTATATACTAAAGATTATTCACGAAATCCAAACATAATTTTGATTTCAATTGATACTCTCCGTCCCGATCATCTTGGCTGTTACGGTTATTACCGAAATACCTCTCCAAATTTGGATCAATTATCGAAAGAAAGTATTATCTTCAAGAATTGTTACAGTACTACTTCTTGGACATTACCAGCTCACATTTCGTTATTAACTTCTCTTACTCCGGCCAATCATCAAGTCTACTTTCCTTATCAAAAAATGCAGGATGATATTATAACTTTGCCTTATCTTCTCCAAAATAAAAATTATTATTGTGTGGGATTTACAGGAGGGGGATATTTAAGTGCTGACTATGGATTTGGAATTGGGTTTGACTTCTACAATCAATACACCCTTCGCGGAGATTTATCAAGAAGATATAATGAGGCTGAAGAAATAGCCCAACAAGCAATTGAATGGATTAAAGCTAATAAGGATAAAAAATTTTTTCTATTTCTCCATACCTATCAACCTCATGATCCTTATATGAATGAATCCTCCTGGGGAAAGATCTTTTTAGAAAAGAATTTTAAGTGGCGAGGAATTAATTTAGGTGAAATTTTTACAAAAGGAGTAAACAGATTTAATGTTAAATTTTCCAAAAAAGAAATTGAAAATATTATTGCCCTCTATGATGGAGAAATAAGATATACAGACGAAGAATTCTTAAAACCTTTAATTAAGACTCTTAAAAATCTCGGCTTATATGATAATTCTATTATTGTTTTTACTAGCGACCATGGCGAGGAGTTTTATGAGCATCAAGCCTGGCTCCATGATCATAGCCTTTATAATGAGGCCATCAAAGTTCCTTTGATAATAAAATTTCCCAATTCTTTGCACAAAGGAAAAGTAATTGATCAAATTGTCCGGTTAATAGATATAATGCCAACCATCTTAGATTATATTAATTATCCCTTGAATAATTATAATTTTGACGGCAGCAGTTTATTAAATATAATCTCCGGTAAGAGAGAATATAGGAGTTTTTTATGTGATTTAGCCCTCAGAGATTTCAGAGAAGAATATCCAGCTATTATTGCTGCTAATAAAGACAATTTAAAATTAATTATTAATAAAAAAATTCATTCCCCTTACCCTCAGCAAATTAGTGTTCCATTTAATGATTACAGAATAGAATTATATGATCTATCAAAAGATCCTAACGAAAAGAATAATATTGCTCAACAGAAAGAATATAAAGAAATTATAATTGATTTAATAAAAATGATAGATAAGTATTACCAATTGGTTGATAAAAAGAGAACAGAAACCATAAATCTTAGCGAACAATTAAAAGAAAGATTGAAATCTTTAGGCTATATAAAGAATTAATTGGGGTTCATGGGTATCTCTTTCCAAGTTCTCCAGAGATTATCAAAGTTCAAAATAATAATTATTTATTTTTTATTAAGTGTAATTTTTACTTACCCGTTAATTCTAAAATTAAGTACTCATATACCCGGAAAAGGGGAAATAGATCCATATATTTTCTTTTGGAACACCTGGAATTTTAAAACAGCCTTATTAAAACATCCTCATAATCCTTTAATTGCTCCTTATCTGATGTATCCATTTCAGCCATCGTTGGTTTTTCATACCTATACCATCGTCAGAGATATAGTGGTTTCTTTCTTTTCATATCTAATCCCACCTGTTCTTGCTTTTAATCTATTAACTCTATTGATGTTCACCTTTTCTGGATATGGGGCTTACTTGCTAACATTACGGCTCGTCAAAAATAAATATGTTGCATTAGTAAGTGGCATAATTTTCAGTTTTTGTCCTTTTAAATTAGCTCGGTTAGGTGGACATTATAACTTTATTGATTCAGCTTTTATTCCCTTTTATGTTTATTTCACTTATGATCTTTTCAATAAAATAAACATAAAAAAGGCCATTTTAGCGGGGTTATGTTTGGCTTTGATTGGATACTGTTCTTATTATTATCTGGTGTATTCTTTTATTTGGACTGGATTATTTTTCATTTTTTGTCTTATTGGTGAGAATAACTCTTTTGGTAAGAAAACAACATTTTTAAATAAACTGTTTAATAATGTTAAAATTTTTTTAAAAAAGAGAATATTTATAAATTTTCTAATATTAACCCTAGTCTTCTTAATTGTTTTCAGTCCAATTTTATTGAATGTCTTCCGTTTTAATAAAGAATATGTCCCTTCTTCTTACCCAAAATTAAAGAATTATCCTTCTGTAATTGACTTGATAAAACCCAGCGGTGTGTCCACTATTAATAAGTATATATTTAAACAAGGCTTTAAATTAGCCCGGACTGTCTCAGTAGGGGTTGTAGTTTGGTTATTAATATTTATCTCGTTGTTTCGGCCCCAAAAAGACAGAAATTATTATTTTTGGTTGGCAATTGGGGTAATATTTACCATTTTATCTTTAGGCCCTTATCTAAAGTTAGATAATAACGAATTATTTCCTCTTCCTTTTTATCTCTTGAGATATGTTCCCTTTTTAAAAATTGCAGTTCAGCCGGGAAGATTCATAATCTATGCCATGCTGAGTTTTGGAATTATTAGCGCTCTTTCTCTTGAATATATCCTGAACAAAAATAAATTCAAAAACAATAGGAAAATAATCTTTCTGGCTGTAATTATGGCTCTCATTTTCATAGAATATATGACGATACCTATTTCTTTGCATTCAATGAAACCTTCAGAATACGTAGAAAAAATTGCTCAAGATCAGGAAAGATGTACAGTGTTGGAAATTCCCTTTAGGATAGCTGGAAAACACAGAATTTTGGGGAAAGGATTTAAATGTTTAGGCCCTCCCCAGTACTTTCAATCACTCCATAATAAATTATTGTTATCTGGAACTCTTTCCTACATTCCTCAAAAGATAATTGATTATTACAAACAAATTGATTTTATATATAATCTTTGTCAACTCCAGGACAAAAATATTAATAAAAAGAAAAAGAAAGAAATTTTGCTTAAAAGTCCGACATTGGACTTAGACAAATTCTTTGAATTATATAACATAAAATACATTGTAATTCACAAAAAAGAACTAGATGACTATTCCTTAAACTTGATTAAGGAATATTTATTGCGTGGAATCTCCAAGTTAACTTTATTGCAAGAAAATAAACAAATTATTTTGTTCCTTCGACATAAAAATCCCAAAAGTTTCTTTTTTGATAAAAACTTGTTGTCCCCAAACTATAAAATGTGCTTAACCGAAGGTTGGTCTAAATATTTTGGTCGTCTTTCTAGCAGGATAGTAGTGGCCCAGAAAGCATCCGTAGTGTTTCCAGCTGAAAAAGGAAAAAAATTTTATTTACTTATTAACTATGAGTTATCAAACGGGATAAATGATCTTCACATGAAAATAATTGTAAATAATTATCTTGTAAATGAAATTAGACATATCTCCTCTAAAAAGTACTTTTCGCGGAAAATAGAAATCCCTGCAAGACTCATTTTGACTGGTCCAAATATACTCGAATTTCGTTTCAATAAACTAAATTCTTCTATTAAAGGAATAAAATTTACTTCTCTTAGGATTCTTATTGATTAATTGAAAGGATCTAATAATCTATTCTTAGTAAACTCTTATTTTCTTTTTGTAAAAAATGAAGAAAAGCAATAAAATAAAACAAGTTTTACTTGTTATATTTTCGTTAAGTTTAGAACTTCTCTGGATATTGTCTTGTAGGCCAAATTTTATCTTAAAAAAACAACCCAATTATGTTTTTTTGATAACTTTGGATACTTTAAGAGCCGACTATGTGAGCTTTTCTTCCCGAGCTAAAGCTTCTACCCCAACTCTGGAAGAATTCGCCCACCAAGGGATTGTTGTGGCTCCTACTTACTCGCCTATTCCGATTACAGCTCCGGCCCATGCAGTGATTTTTTATTCACTCCCCCCTCATCAACTCAAACTTTATAATAACGGTCAAATTTTCAACCCTCCTCCCTTGCGGGAAAAATCAGCGGTGCCGAAAGCCTTAAGTGAAATTTTCCGCCGCCGCCATTTTGAGACGGCTGCCTTTGTTTCGCTGGGAGTTCTCAAGTCCAAATTCGGTTTAGCCAGAGGGTTTGATTACTACTCGGATTCTTTTCCTGAGGAGAGATGGTATCTAACGGCTGAAGAAATAAATCAGCGTTTCTTCAGCTGGCTAGATAATTTCCGTGGTCAGCGGGCTTTCCTCTGGCTTCATTATTCCGACCCCCATGACCCTTATGCTCCTCCTAACTTACCGGCGGACGTAGCCATCATAGTCAACGGACAAGATAAGAAAACTTTTTCTCTGCAAAAAATGGAACCAATTGAAGTCGAGTTTATGACCCAGCCAGGAGAGAACAAAATTGAAATTAAAGTCCTTAAGCCCCATCCCGAAGGTCAAATCAGAGTCCGTCTTAGTCAAGTTAAAATATTCTCTAGTCAGAAGGAAATTTCCTTTTTCCAAATCAAAAGAGCTGATTCTTACGAAAAAAAAGGGAAAAAGTTCTGGTTGGTGAAGGACAGAGCTGTTCTTTCTTTCCTTGACTCAGGCCCACCGGGGCCGTTTAAATTTCAAGCCCAGGGAGAAATTTTCCTGACCATTGAAGAGAAGAGAAAAGCCTATCAGGCGGAAGTTGAATATTTAGACGCCCAATTAAAAATTTTTCGAGAGAAATTAATCTCCCGGGGAATTTATCAGCAAAGTTTATTTATTTTAGTGGGGGACCATGGAGAAGGGTTGGGAGAAAGAAGAACCAGATTTGGCGATTTCCACTTTGGTCATATTCATTTTCTTTATGGTAATTATCTCAGAGTGCCCTTTATTATTTCTTCCCCCCTCTTGGAGCAAACTGATTTTTCCCAGAGCGGGCCGGCTTCTCTTCTTGATGTGGCTCCCACCTTAATGAAGCTGCTCGGCTGGCCGACACCAGATTATTACCAAGGACGAAATATTCTGGAAAAGACTAACTCGCCGGCCCAGTCTTTTATTTTTCTGGAGACTTATCGTCCCGAAGCTGTTCAGGATCGTTTTGGAGGCATAAGCTATCCTTGGCATCTGGTGTTTACACCAGCCCAGGCCCGCTTTGAACTATATAATCTGGAAGACGACCCGGCCGAGAGGCAAAATCTCCATAGCTCTTCCCTTCTCCGACTCGAATGGCGAGCCCTCTATCGACAGGTGACTGCTACGGCTCTTAAAATACTAGAAGAAAAGAAAGAAACTCTCCTTGATCCTCAAGCTAAAGAAATGCTTCGTTCTTTGGGTTATATTAAATAACCGCCCGATTTATCGAGCTGGGAATAATTTCCTATATATTCTGGCTGGCAAGCCCAGGAAGAGACGATTAAGTCTTCTTTGCCAGCCTGGTCGACTGCTTTTAACGGAACCTTCTCTTGCCCTTTCCTGAGCCAAAACTCTTTGGACGATGGGGCAACCAAGCGATTCCCGGCAATAGGGACTTAATTCTCCCCGAGCCAAATATCGCCTGATTTCTTGGAGTTGAGAAGAATTCCATGTTTCAGACCATTCATCCATAGGAGCCACAATAGGATTACCGTAACAACAGGGTAAAATTCCCCGTCGTAAAATATAGTAACTCTCCCATGGTTCCCGACAGAGAGGCCCAGCTTGAAGGCCGAGTTCGTCTTGATCTTTAGTTTTCTCGTTCATTTTATGATCTCTGAAAATCAATCAATCCGCTCTCGAACTCTTCAGCCTGAGGTTCTTTGCGCTGACCGAATTCAAATTGGTTGGCCAGAGGGATTTTATATTTTTTAGATAACTTTCGAGCTTGAGTAATTATTTCCTTTATTTCTTCCTCAGGCAGGAGCTCATCTTTATAAACGAAATGATAACCTCCCCGGTAGGCCTCAATTTTAGGTTCATGAAGGTAAAGGAGGGGTCTTAAAACCACAGCATCAGCTTCTATCCTTTGACATAACTTAAAATATTCCTCGAGGTCACCCCGATTGACTTTCATGGGCATAAACACCATGTAGATTTTCGGCAAATAATGAAACTTTTTCCTTTTTTTATTGAGCTCCACCAAGCGGGGTATAATGGCGTCCCAATTGTCATTTCTTATTTTGGCGTAAGTTTCTCGGGTGGCCGCATCCAGAGAGATATAAAGAAAAATAGGTTTCCCCACTAAAGCATCAATTATTTCTGAAGTAAAGGCCTGACCATTGGTGGAAATCTCAATAAATTTACGATAACGAGCGCAAAGTTCCAGGATTTCTTTTAACCGGGGGTGAAGCAAAGGCTCGCCAAAAGAACAATTCACCAAAGTCCGAGCCGAAGTGAAAAAGGGGCCATAACCAAGCAAAGTTTTTTCATCTACCTTGACGTGGACGTATTTCCCTTCAAGTTTCTTCATGGACGTCCATAAACAATAAACACAAGGTGGTTTGATATTGCAGCGGGCGTAGAGGTCAATCCCCAGATTTAAAGGAAAGGAAGATAAAACTGTTTTCCCAGCCATCATTTCTTGATAATTCAGGCGAGCATTTTGATGAAAGGCTAAAGTTTTTTGATGAAGCTCATCATCTTGATGTCCAGAAAACCAGCTGAAACGGGCGCCCAGTTCCCGAGAGTCATGGGGATGATAGCGGGAGGGAAAGGTTTTATTTAAAGCCAACTTCAATTCTAGCCAGTGAGGGACTTCTTTTTGCTTTGACTGAACTGCCTCCTGAAGGTCAAGACTGTAAAAATTCCATTTATGAAGTAAAGGAAAAGAATCTAATTTTCTTTCCCCAAGAAAGATACTTAATTCCTGCGTTAGGTTAGCATATTCGGAAAAAGCATAAAAAGATAAATATTTATTTTGACAGAGCTCAGCTGAGGAAAGGAAAAGACGACTGGTTTGTTGCATCCAGTGAAAAGGATAAAACTCGCCGCTTTCTGCCTCATACCAGCCTTCCCCCAAGACTATTTCTACTTTTTGAGGCGAATGAACTTTTATTTCATGAATAAAGAGGCCTAAAGAACGAGTATCACCGGAGATGTCTACCGGAAAAGCATGATCTGAAGTTAATTGGATAAAAAATTCTTCAGAAGAAGGCAGTTTTAGCAGCCATTTTTGGCGTTCTGAAGTTATTCTTTTTTCAGCTAACTCTTTATTGTTGACAAATATTTTAATATTTGGAGAATTGTCAATAGGAAATGGGTGTCCTAGAATTAGTTCTAATAATAATTCTTCATTTCGATCGCCGCGAAGAGCTAGGCTGGCTTGGTTCTTTATCCAGCGCTTTCTAGGCATCTGAAGCAGAACATCCTTTTCTTCAGGCAGATACCAGCCTGTCAAAGGAAAAGGTGACTCTAAAGAACTAAGGTCAATTACTTGCAAAGCGCCGATCATCAAACCTAAATCCCGTGGATCACCGGCGACGTGTTTTATTTCTGAAAGATTAAATTCAATTTCTAGATTATCTTCCTGAGGAAGAAAATAGGCATAAGAGGCAAATGGAGATGCGATTTGTTCAACGGAGATAATTTTTCCCGAGATAATTAATGTCAACTCTGGAGTCCAGTCAGCAAAGGAGTGTCCAGCCAGAAAAGATAGCACGTATTTTTTTTCTTTAGAGAGGCCTTTGACTGATAATTTAGCTTGTCGGCTCATCCAGCGGTAGGTCAATTGTGCATTTTTTTCTTCTTCATACCATCCCGATAAATATGAAATTTCTGGAAGAGCCATAGTGATGATGATTCTAAGCCCTGGCTTAATTTAAGTCAAGTGAGCTTTCAAGCCAAGAGCCTTTTCTTTTTGCTAATAATATTGATGGGCTCAGATAAGGTGTCCAACACTTTGGTGTCAGACACCCTGATTGTGTCGCATAATATTAAAGTGTCAGACACCAATACCAAGGTGTCAGACACCCTACTTCGGTGTCTGACACCCTACTCCTCAACAATTACCCTGATCTCTCTTTAATCGTTGAGTGTATGAATAGCTCGGCCGGCGGTGTGTAAGGCGGCTTCCATGATAACTTCAGACAGAGTTGGATGAATATGAATTGTCTCGCCGATTCGAATAGCTGGAATTTTTTCCTTCATGGCTAGCACTAACTCAGGGATCATTTCAGAGGCATGAGGAGCAAGGAGATGAGCTCCTTGGAGATAGCCTTGATTATCAACCAAAATTTTAACTACCCCTTCGGTTTCACCCATGGTCAAGGCTCGACCACTAGCTCTTAAATGGAATTGGCCCACCGAATAATTGATTTGTTTCTCCTTGAGTTCTCGTTCGGTCAAACCAACGGAAGCTAACTCTGGTTCGGTAAAGACAGCTAAAGGAACAAGTTCTTCCCGAAAATCAGTAGCTTGGCCGGAAAGGTTTTCAACCACAGTTATTCCCTGATGAGAGGCTTTATGAGCCAATAATTTCCCTCCAATGACATCGCCAATCGCCCACACTTGGGGCACACTTGTTTTAAAATTTTTGTCAACCTTAAGAAATCCAGCTGGGGTTAACTCGAATTTTTCTTGAGCTTCGCCCAGCACGGCCAGATTAGGCCGTCGGCCGATGGCAAGGAGCATTATTTCTCCCTCTTCACGATATGGCTGATGGGTGCGCAAACAGGTTCCTTCCACCACCACTCCCCTGGTCCCTGCTTGCACTTTTTCCACTTTCATTTCAGTAACAATTTTCATGCCCCGGCGTTTTAAAATTCTCTCTAGTCGCCGAGTCAAGGTTTCCTCAGCTCCGGGCAGAATATTGGGCATAATTTCAAGAAGGGTGACTTCTGTGCCTAACCGACAGAAAATAGTGGCCATTTCCAAACCAATTGCTCCGGCACCCAGAATAATCAGTTTTTGGGGTGGTTGCTCTATTTCAAGTAATTGTTGGCTGGTCAAAATTTGCTGGCCGTCCGCCTGGAGAAAAGGCAGTTCGGCGGGGCGGCTACCGGTAGCCAATAGGATGTGCTCTGCTTTTAGTATTTTACGGCCACCAGTATTTAATCTAACTTCTACTTCCAGAGCAGAGGTCAAATGCCCTTCTCCTTTGATGATTTCAACTTTATGGCGGTTTAATAAAAACTCAACTCCTTTTACTAATTGACTGACTATCTTCCGGCGCCCAACCTGCAATTTGGACCAGTCAAGACTAATTTTATCCTCTGAATGACAGAGATACTCATTTTGTTCGATCAGACTGACTAAAGCTGTTTGATGCAGAAGAAACTTAGTTGGAATGCAGCCCCAATTCATGCAGACTCCTCCTAACTCCTCCTTTTCCACTAGAACCACTTTCTGACCAAGTTGGGCTGCTCTCAGGGCGGCCACATAACCCCCGGGTCCTCCACCAATAATAAT
>Ga0190338_1000144_pt1 | contig 12931 bp, 10 predicted proteins | sample 4872041112_MG_FD_163434 | JGI IMG/M metagenome (GOLD analysis project Ga0190338, IMG submission 163434) | Hydrothermal vent sediment bacterial communities from Southern Trench, Guaymas Basin, Mexico - 4872-04-11-12_MG | ecosystem: Environmental > Aquatic > Marine > Hydrothermal vents > Sediment ... | reverse complement strand
TTAAAAAAGCTCCATAAAAATTACTTTCCTCACCATTACAACAATAGACAGAACAATTTTCAGGGGTTAAACTAAAATTGATGCTCAAAAAAGAAATTCAAAAAATACTTAAACGAGCTTTACAAAGCCTTAAAAAAGAAGGGGTTTTAGTTTTTGATAAAGTAGAAAGCATTCAGGTTGAATATCCAAGAGAAGAAGAGCATGGTGATTATGCTACAAATGTGGCTTTGATGCTTGCTAAAAAAACCGGGAAAGATCCTCTTAAAATAGCCAATTTGATAGTTGATCAAATTAATAAAAAAAGAACAAAAAATTTATTTGAGAAAATAGAAGTAAAGCAGCCGGGATTTATTAATTTCTTTATTTCGCAAGAGTATTTACAAAAATTGCTAATAGAAATTATAAAAAAAGACCAAGATTTTGGAAGATTGAAAATTGGAAAAGGAACAAAAACAAACATTGAATTTATTTCGGCAAATCCGACAGGAGAACTGCATATTGGAAATGGGAGAGGCGCTTTCTTTGGCGATACTTTAGCCAATGTTTTAGAATTTGCGGGATTTAAGGTGGAAAGAGAATATTATATTAACAATGCAAGATGCAATACCCAGATACAGGCCCTAGGGAAAACTGCTTTAGGGAAAGGGAAAACATATTTGACAGATTATCTAAAACAAAAAATTAAAAAACTCCAAAAGAAGTTAAAAAAGATAAACGATGAGAAAAAAGCGGGATATCTGCTTGCCAATGAGATTCAGAATGATATTAAGAAATTCATTGAAAGAGAATTAAAAATAAAATTTGACAACTGGATAGAAGAAGAGAATTTCTTTCAAAAAAGCGAGATAAAAAAAACATTTAAATGGCTTGAAAAAAAAGGTTTAACTTATCAAAAAGAAGGTGCTTTTTGGATAAGAACTTCACAATTTGGAGATAATAAAGATTGGGTCATTATCAGAGAAAATGGTCAGCCAACTTATTTGATGTCAGATATTGTTTATCACAAAGACAAGATAAAAAGAGGATTTAAAAAGATCATTAATATTTGGGGAGCAGATCATCAGGCTCATGTTTCAAAAATGAAAGCGGTAATGAAAATATTAGGATTTAAGGGAGAATTTGAAGTGCTCATTTCTCAAATTGTTACTCTAAAGAAAGGCAAAAAGCTTTCAAAAAGAAAAGGCGAGATCATTACTTTAAAGGAACTTATAGATGAGGTTGGTCTTGATGTGGCAAGATTCTTCTATCTTCAAAAAGCTTTAGATACCCATATGGAGTTTGATTTAGATTTGGCAAAAGAACAATCGGAAAAAAACCCAGTTTATTATATTCAATATGCTCATGCAAGAATTTGTTCCATTTTAAGAAGATGTAAAATGCGAAACAAAATAAAAAATCCAAATACAAAATTGTTAACCCATCCAAGCGAGATAAAATTAATAAAAACCCTAATAAAATTTCCAGAGATTATAGAAAGTTGTGCTAGGGATTATCAGGTACATCGTTTGACTCAATATGCTTTAGAAACAGCATCAGCCTTTCATCGCTTTTATAAAGACTGCCGGGTTTTAATAGATGACAAGAATTTGCAAGAGGCACGCCTCTCTCTTGTTCTTGCCACCCAGATTGTCCTGAGAAATCTCCTTTCTTTGATGGGAATTTCTGTCCCCAAGAAGATGTAAAATGAAATTTTGTGTAAAGTTTCATTTCACGGCTTACAAAAAAGCACCGTATTCTTGTTGAAAAACAGGTTTTTTGATGATATACTCTTTTTATATGGAGTTTAGACTACCTAGGCTAGAAAAGAAGACTTTAGACTTCTGGAAAAAAAATAAAATTTTTCAGAAAACGCTTCGTGGCAAAAAGCAGAATTTTGTTTTTTATGAAGGGCCGCCTACTGCTAATGCAAAACCAGGGGTTCATCATGTTTTGGCAAGATCTTTTAAGGATATTATCTGTCGTTATAAGACGATGAAGGGTTATAAAGTGGTAAGAAAGGCTGGATGGGATACTCACGGCTTGCCGGTGGAATTAGAAATAGAGAAGAAATTAGGGCTCAAAAACAAAAAAGACATCGAAAAATACGGAATAGATAAATTTAATCAAGAGTGTAAAAAATCAGTCTGGCAATATGTAGGAGACTGGCGAAATTTAACCGAGAGAATAGGATTTTGGCTTGATATGGACAATCCTTATATTACCTACAACCCCTCTTATATTGAAACTCTTTGGTGGATAGTAAAAGAAATTTCAAAGAAAGGACTTTTGTATCAAGACTATAAAGTAGTTCCTTATTGTCCGAGATGTGGGACATGCCTATCTTCTCATGAGGTGGCACAAGGCTATAAGAAAATCAAAGAACCAGCTATATATGTGAAATTCAAAATTCTAAATTCTAAGCACCAAATTCTAAACAAATTCAAAATTCAAAATCCAAAATTCAAAACATATCTTTTGGTGTGGACAACAACTCCTTGGACATTACCGGCAAATGTTGCGATTGCAGCGCACCCAGAATTTAATTATATTTTGGCAGAAAAAGATAAAGAATATTATATTTTGGCCGAGTCCAAAAAAGAAGTTTTAGGAGAGAAAGTAAAAGTTGTCAAAAGGTTTAAAGGAAAAACTCTAGAAGGATTGGAATATCAGCCTTTATTTGACAAAGACGTTTTGGATTTAAAAATTTCTGGTGAAAACATTTACAAAGTTCTTTTGGCAGATTTTATCTCCAAAGAGGAGGGAACAGGCTTGGTACATATTGCTCCGGCTTTCGGGGAGGAAGATATGGAACTAATAAAAAGTCAAAACGCAAAGTGCAAAGCCCAAAGCGAGAAGTTTCCGATAATTTTGACGGTGGATGAAGAAGGGAAGTTTAAAAAGGAAGTAAAAAGATGGAAAGGAATGTTTGTAAAAAAAGCTGATCCTCTAATTATTGATTATCTAAAAGAGAAAGGAAAGTTGTTTAAAGTAGAAGAATATGAACATGATTATCCCTTTTGTTGGAGATGTAAAACCCCACTTTTGTATTACGCAAAAAAAAGCTGGTTTGTGAAAATGACAAAGGTAAAGAAAGATTTGCTTAGAAATAATCAAAAAATTAATTGGGTGCCAGGTCATATTAAAACAGGAAGATTTGGTGAATGGTTGCAGGATGTAAAGGATTGGGCTTTGTCTCGAGAGCGGTATTGGGGAACTCCTTTGCCGGTTTGGATTTGTCAAAAGTGTAAAAACCAAAAAGTGATTGGTTCAAGGAAGGATCTTCTCAAACAGAAATTTACTACAAATCAATACTATATTCTACGGCACGCAGAGGCTGAAAACATAACAAAAAAATTTTATTCTTCCTACCCCGAAAAAAAACCACTTTCTCTTACCAAAAAAGGCAAAAAAGAAACTCAAAAGCTTGCAAAGAAGCTTAAGAAATTAAACATTGACCTTATTTTCTCTTCTGATCTAAGGCGGTGCAAAGAAACAGCCGAAATTATTAGTAAGGAATTGGGTATCAAGGTGTTTTATGATAAAAGACTGCGAGAAGTTAATCAAGGTGCATTGAATGGAAAACCTACCTATGAAGCACGTAGATTTTGGGATCCAGAAAATAAGCTAAGTCCGTTTGAATTTACTCTAAAAAGAATGAAAATTCCGGCTCCAAAGGGAGAGAGTTTTTTACAGGTGCGGGTAAGAGTTGTGAACTTTCTTCAAGATCTTGAGAAAAGATACAGAAATAAAAAAATTCTCATTGTAAGCCACGAATCTCCTTTATTAATGCTGGAGACAGCAGCAAAGGGGTTAAATGATATAGAGACGGCTAAATTTAGAGCGAAGTACAAAATTCAACCTGGGGAAATAAGAAAACTAGACTGGAAAATATTTCCTTACAACAAAAAAGGCGAATTAGATTTTCATCGTCCTTATGTGGATGATATATATTTCTTCTGTGATAAATGTGGAGGAGTAATGGAAAGGGTACCTGAGGTAATTGATTGCTGGTTTGACTCAGGCTCAATGCCTTTGGCTCAATGGCACTATCCTTTTGAAAACAGAAAACTTATTGATAAAAAGGAGCAATTTCCCGCTGATTACATCTCAGAGGCAATTGACCAAACAAGGGGGTGGTTCTATACGCTGCTTGCCATCTCAACGCTTCTTGGCTTTGGTCCCCCTTATAAAAATGTAATTGTTCTTGGGCATGTTTTAGATGAAAAAGGACAGAAAATGTCGAAATCTAAAGGTAATGTAGTAGACCCATGGGAGATTGTAGAAAAATATGGGGCAGACGCTTTAAGATGGTATTTCTTTACTATCAACCCACCTGATTATCCCAAATTATTTTCAGAAAAAGATGTAGAGCAGGCTTTAAAAAGGTTTTTAATGACATTTTTCAATTGTTATCTCTTTTTAAAAACATATTTTTCAAAAGGCAACTTACAAGGAAGTATCTCATCCAATAGATTAAAAAAAGCAGACATATTAGATAAATGGGTTGTCTCAAAATTATATTCTCTTATTGAGAAGGTAACCCAAAGCTTAGAGGCGTTTGATGTTGTTCAGGCAGCAAGACTTATTGAACAGTTTGTTGTGGAGGATCTTTCTTTGTGGTATATTAGACGCTCAAGAGAAAGATTCCAGAGACCAAAGAGCCAAAAAGAACTAAAAGACGCTGCAGAGGTTTTAGGATTCGTGTTAACAGAAGTTGCCAAACTTTCTGCTCCTTTTGTTCCATTTATTGCTGAAGAGATTTATAGAGGACTAACCCATAAAAAGCAAAGCGTGCATTTAGAAAAATGGCCAAAACCAAGAAAAGAGTTTATTGATAGAAAACTTGAGAGGGAAATGGATATAGCAAGAGAAATTGTCACTCTCGGATTACGATTGAGATCGCAAGCAAAAATTAAGGTAAGACAACCTCTCTCTAGGGCCGAAGTAAAGCTTAAAAAGCGAATAAGAAAAGAGGTACTTAGGCTTATAGAGCAAGAGATAAATGTTAAGAAAATTGTATTGGTTGATCGTTTAAAGAAAAAACCTTCTTTTTTCTATGCCAAAGAAGGAGAAATTGAAATGGTACTAGATCCTACCATCACAGAAGAATTAAAAGAAGAAGGTATCTTAAGGGAATTAATTCGATCCATTCAAGACCTGAGGAAAAAAGCTAAACTAACACCCCAAAAACAAATTGATGTTTATATTAAAACAAGCGAGGAAATTGCAGCAATTGTTCAAAAGTATTTAAAAAAGATGTTAGAGCAAACCAAAACAAAAGAGATACATTTTATAAAAGAGGGATTTGTACCTTCTAATATATTAGGAGAGAAAAAAGTCAATTTAGATAAAGAAACTGTTTGGATAGGAATTGTTAGACCTGTAAAATAACTTAAGGTAAAATAAAAATATGGATATATTCGGTGCCTTTCAAAAAATATCTAAAATGGCCACAAAAACGTTACTGGAGAGGTTTTCTACAGCTTCAGGAAAACCCAAGGGCAGAGAGGGTTTTATTCAGCATAAACCTTCTTCGTCTCCACTATTTGGAAGTCGACGGTATGTTCACAGAAGAGAATTGAGAAAGTTTCTTGAAAAAAAAGCTCCTGAAAGGATAAAAGGGGCAGGTAAATTAACTCGAGAAGAATTGATTTCTATGGAAAGAGAAGTCTTTCCCAAAAAACAATTTGGAGGCTATATTACTTTATCTGAATTTAAAAAAGCCCTGAGAAATCTTAAAAAAGAGAAAGGCAGAGTAGAAAGCGCAATTCAGCGCCAAAAAATTAGAACAAAAATAAAATTCTTAGAGAACTTGTTACCTAAAAAAGATGAGAAATAAACTTCTTGCATTGATTATCTTACTGTTTCTTGTCCTAGCTGGGATGAGCTTTTGGTATTGGCAGAGAAATACTTACTCAAAAGAGAATGTTAAAGTAGAAATTATTGGACCAGAGACAGCAGATGTAGGAGAAGAAGTAAAATACATTGTGAAAATTAAAAATAACGGCACAGTAAGGCTGGAGGACCCGCGCCTTGTTTTTGAGTTTCCTAATTTTTCTTTGCCTGTTGAGGAAACAAACTTATTGAGACGCACTATTGAAAAAGATCAATTTGATGGAGCAGTATACCCGGGAGAGGAAGAATCTTTTGAATTTAGGGCGTATTTGTTTGGAGAAAAAAAAGAGGCAAGAGAGGCAAAAGCTACCTTTTATGCACGACCAAAAGACATTACAGCCACATATTATTGGTCAACAAGTTGTATAACAATTATTGATAATGTCCCGTTGAGCTTTGAGCTTGATCTTCCTTCTGAAATTGAGGCAGGCAAAAAATTTGAATTTTCCTTAAATTACTTTTCAAGCATTGATCTCCCGTTGACCGATGTGAGGATAAAAGTTGAATACCCCTCAGGTTTTCAATTTGTCGAAAGCGAACCAAAAGGGCTTTCTGACAATGAATGGCTAGTTTCTGTTTTGAATAAAGCAGAAGGAGGAAGGATAATAATTAGAGGAATGCTCTCTGGAGAAACCGGACAAGAAAAGACATTTAAAGCAGAAGTTGGGATGGCAGTTTCGAATAAGTATGTTGCTTTAAAAAAGGTTGCAAAGAGAGTTCTTCTTACAGAACCCGCACTTTATATTGATCAAACAATTAATGGCAAAAGGAACTATATCGCTAATCCAGGTGATATATTACATTATCAGATCACTTTCAAAAACATTGGAGATAGGCCATTTCAAGACTTATTCTTAGTGGTGAAATTAAAAGGAGACCTACTAGATCTTTCTTCAATAAAAGCTCCAGATGGAGATTTTGGTCCAGGCGATAATACAATTATCTGGGACGCAAATAAAGTTTCTTCATTAAAATTTTTAGAGCCCGGAGAAGAAGGGGAAGTAGAGTTCTGGATTAATTTAAAAGAAGATCAAGATGCAGGAATAAAAAATCCTAAAATAGAAAATGAAATACGCTTGGCGCAAGCCAAAAGAGTTTTTAGTATAAAAATAAACTCCAAAGTAGAATTGACCCAAGAGGCACATATTGATGATGAAATTTTTGGCAGTGAGGGACCTTTACCTCCTAAGCTAAATCAAGAGTCTCTTATTACGGTGATTTGGAAAATTAAAAATTATTACAATCAACTAAAAGATGTAAAAGTAAAATCGGTTTTGCCTCCAGAGGTAAGTCTCACAGGCCAAATTGAACCCCAAAAACTTACCTTCGACCCTCAAACAAGAGAAATTCTTTGGGAAATTGGCGATTTACCCGCAGGTGCTGGGATTGAAGAACCATATCAGATTGCTTTTCAGATACGCTTTAAGCCTAACCAAAGCCAGATTGACAGTTTTGCAACCTTGATAGATAAGGCTACTTTAACTGGAATCGATCAGTGGACAGATCAAGAATTAACTATAGAGACACCCGCGCTTACAACAGAGATTTTTGGGGAGGAGCAAGGCAAAATAACCCAATAGCATGGAAAATTTAATGGAAAAAATTATCTCCCTTTGTAAAAGAAGAGGATTTATTTTTCCCTCCTCTGAAATCTACGGAGGGTTTTCTTCAAGTTATGATTTTGGACCACTGGGAGTTGAATTAAAAAGAAATATTAAAGAAGTCTGGTGGCAAGAAATGGTGCAATTGCATGAGCAAATTGTTGGATTAGATGCGGCAATTTTAATGGCGCCAAAAGTCTGGGAAGCTTCAGGTCATCTTTCGGCAGGATTTGCAGACAAGTTAGTTGAATGTAAAAAATGCCACAAGCGATTTCGTTTTGACGAAATCGCAAATTCTAAATCCAAAATTCAAAATTTAAAGTGTCCTGAATGCGGAGGAGAACTTTTACCTCCAAGAAAGTTTAATTTAATGATGAAAACTTATGTAGGACCAGTTGAAGATGAATCTTCAATTGCATATTTAAGAGCAGAGACTTGTCAGGGTATTTATGTAAATTTCAAAAACGTCTTAACTTCAATGCGACTTAAGTTACCATTTGGTATTGCACAAATTGGAAAAGCTTTCCGAAACGAAATTACTCCTAAAAATTTCATTTTTAGGATGAGAGAATTCGAGCAAATGGAGATGCAATGGTTCTGTCATCCAAAAGAAGCAGATAAGTGGTTTGAATATTGGAAAGAAAGAAGATTGAACTGGTATATAAATTTTGGGGTTAAAAAAGAAAATCTAAGATTGGTCGAAATTCCAGAAGGAGAAAGAGCACATTATGCAAAGAGACAAATAGATCTTGAATATAAGTTTCCTTTTGGTTGGAAAGAGATTGAAGGAATTCACAATCGAGGAGATTGGGATCTTTCAAGACATTCTCAATTTTCAGGAGAGGATTTAAATTATACTGATCCAGAAACTGGTGAAAAATTTATCCCCTATGTTATTGAAACCTCAGTTGGGGTTGAAAGATCACTTCTGGCATTTTTGGTAGATGCGTATGAAGAAGTGAAAGGAGGAAGAACTACTACTACACAGGCTACAAAAGAAGTTGAGGTAGTTTTGAAATTGCACAAATCTTTAGCACCAATAAAAGTTGCAGTTTTACCTCTGGTTAGAAATAAAGAAGCAATTGTCAAAAAAGCAAAAGAAGTTTTTGAACTTTTAAAGCCCCATTTTATGTGTCAATACGACGAAGTTGGTTCGATTGGAAGAAGATACAGAAGACAAGATGAAATAGGAACTCCTTTCTGCGTAACAATTGATTTTGACACCTTAAAACAAGAAGATGTCACTGTTAGAGACAGAGACACAATGAAGCAGGAGAGAGTAGAGATAAAAAACCTCCCCGATTATTTAAAAGAAAAGTTTAGAAGCAGTTTGTGAATATCAACATCTATACTTATTCTCGTGGGAGTTTTCTATGCAATGTATTGTTTAAAAATTCTTACAAAATCTTTAAAAGTAATTGCTACCCAAAGGAGATATAAAAATGACTTTAATCAAGCAACCAAAATATATATCTAAAGTATCTTTGCTGGGACACGATGTTTCTTTTCTTTTAATTTTTTTCTTAAATATTGCTTTAGTTTTGTTAATTTTAATTTTGTGGCCCTCTATATTTGCTCCTGAAATTCATGTAAATGACGCAAATATACCTCGCTCGATGGTGTGGAAGACATATATTACCTTGGAAGTTGCTACATTTCTCATTAGCTTTTGTGTAGCTCTTGTAACCTTTTGCTTTGTTAATGTTAAAAAAGCAAAAGGGCGAGGGCTGGTAAATTTGCTTTGTTTATTCGCAGCTCTTTTAGTAGTTGAGTTTGTTTATATGGGACTTTTTGTTTTCCCGCATAGATGTCCTGAGGAGTTGATACCACCGGCGTGTCCTCAATTCCAGAGAGATTTGAGCGATATTCCACATTTTGGTTATTATGGTCCAGGCGAGAAATGTGTTCGTATTATTAATCATATTTTTACAGTTTTTCTTTTTTTACCTTTAATTTATGGAATTTCTAAAGTTGCTCACCGAAATAAGAGAGCCGCAATAATATTAAAAAGAACTCTAATGGTGTTTGTGGGAATAATGTTTTTCGCTGTGCTCAAGCAAATTGCTTTTATGTGGCTTATTAAAACTCTTTTTCCTCCTTGTTAGCTTCAACATTATTTTTAAAAAGGGACAGTCCCCGTTAAAGTGGCTCTCGGAGGCCTTGATATTTCTGGGTTTTTGGCTTGAATTTCTCAAAATGGCATAATTTTGATTAAAATTGGAGCACAAAAGAAAACCTTTAAATTTACAATTAAAAAGAAAAGGCATAGAATAAAAAAAGATATGTCTGTATTAGAAGTTATCAAAAAAAAGAAGAAGTGTTAGAAAGTTTAAGCCTGATCCAATTCCGGAAGAGGTTATTAATAAGTTGATTGAAGCACTAATCTGGGCGCCATCTGCTGGAAATAAGCAGATGAGAAAATTCTTCTTTGTCTTTAACAAGAAAATTAAAAAGGAAATTGCTTTGACTTCTTTGTATCAGATGTTTATTGAAGAAGCGCCACTTGTAATTATTGCTTGTGGCAATAAAGAGATTGAAAGATATTATGGTAAAAGAGGACTTGAAAATTATCTTTTTTGTGATGTTGCCGCCAGTATTCAGAATCTTTTATTAGTAGCTCAGGAAGAAGGTCTTGGATCCTGTTGGGTTGGAGCCTTTGATGAGGAAGAAATTAAAAAAATTTTGAATCTGTCAGAAAATTTGATTCCGGTGGCAATAATTCCGGTAGGATATCCTCAAAAAATACCTTCACCTCCGCCAAGAAAAGATAAAAATTCTTTAATTGAAGTTATTAAATAAAGGTCACTTACTATTTACTATAAATTCCTCGCTAACTTATGGCTATAGTAAAAGTTAAAGAAATTATTGGTATTTCTCCCAACAGCTTTGAAGATGCCCTACAAAATGCCATTAATCATGCTTGTGAGGAGAAGCAGAATGTAACTGGCGCAAAAATTGTAGGACAGACAGTATCAATTGAAAATGGGAGAATTGTTGAATACAAGGTAAATGTAAAGATTGCCTATCGTTGGGAGAAAGAGCTTCATCAATAGTTGATTTTAAAAAGGCAGAGTGCGTTTTTATGAGTCTCTTGGGCTATTTCCTCAAAGCTCAAGCCTTTTAACTTAGCAATTTTTTTGATAATAAATTTTACCCCTCTTGGGTCATTTCTTTCATTTTCAAAACCAGGTGGAGTTAAATATGGACAATCTGTTTCTATCAAAAGCCTCTCCAGCGGCGTTTTTTTAATAACTTCATCTAAATCCAATTTGAAAATGATCCCATTGAAGCCAAGATAAAAACCCATTTTTAAATATTCTTCCGCCTGTTCCCAGCTTCCGGTAAAACAATGAACAACTCCTTTAATTTTTTGTTTCTCGTTTATATTTTTCTGCTTTAAGAGTTCTATAAGATCTTGATGTGCCATTCGACAATGAAAAATAATAGGAAGATCTAACTCCTCGGCAAGCTTCAATTGCTGTAGAAATATTTCTTTTTGTTTGCTTTTAAACTCCTCTAACTTCTTTTTTGTTTTCGGCCTACGATAATAATCCAACCCTATCTCTCCTATTGCCACAACTTTTTTATTCTCCGCTAATTTTTTATATTTCTTATAATCAAAATTCTCCTCTAAAACATCTTCATCTTTCTTAAAGTTTTGAGTTTTGAGCTGTGGTTTTGAGTTTTGACTTTTGAGATTTGAGATGTTTATTGGGTGCAACCCTACGCTCGCATACACTCCCTTTGAGTAATTATTTGCAATTTCAACTGCTAATTTTGAACTAAAAAAATTAGTGCCTACATTTATCATCCAGATATTCTCTTGAAGGCACTTTTTGATAATTTGATCACGGTCTTTGTCAAAGGCTTTGAAATTAAGATGGGCGTGGGTGTCGAACATAATAAAAAGTCAAAACGCAAAAGTCAAAAGTCAAAACTAGTTAAAGTCGGGGAAACAATGGAATAAGATTACCAGTTTCTAATTGTTTTACAATTTTCTCTGAGGTTTTGGGCAAAAATGGTTCCAAAAAACTTGCTATTTCTTTGATTGTTTCTGCTACATTCTCTATTTCTCGCCTATTTTCTTCTTTTTCTTCCCACAGCCTTTTTTCTTCAATGTATTTATCACAAAATCCAATCAACTCCCAAACCGCCACCAAAGCCTCATTTAATTTGTAGCCCTCAATTGCCTCTGTATACTCTTTCCTAACTTGCTCAATTTCTGCTTTTAATTTTGAATTTTGAATTGAACTTTTTAATTTTACATTTTTAATTTTTAATTTTTCTTTAATCCCAACAACTCTTGCCACCAGGTTACCCAACCCTTTTGCCAAATCATCATTATATCTTTTCTCAAATTTAGAATAAGAGAAATCGCCATCTTTGGTGGTGGGAATTTCTCGAAGCAAGTAATATCTTACAGCATCTTGGCCGTATTTCTCTACTAATTCAAAAGGATCTATTACATTGCCCAAGCTCTTTGACATTTTTTGTCCTTCAACAGTAATAAAACCATGAACCAAAATAGTTTTTGGAAGAGGGAGGTCTAACGAAAGCAACATTGCCGGCCAGTAAATAGCGTGAAACCGCAAAATATCTTTGCCAATACAATGAACATCTGCTGGCCAGAACTTTTGAAACAGTTCGGAGTTATCTGCATACCCTAAAGCAGAAATATAATTTGTTAGAGCGTCACACCAAACATATATAACTTGAGAATCATCATCAGGTACAGGAAAACCCCAGTTTAGTTTTTCTTTCGAACGGGAGAAGCTTACATCTTTTAATCCTTGATCAATAAAGCTTAAAACCTCCCTTTTCCGTTCCTCAGGAATTATTTTAATTTCTTCATTCTCAACAATTGATTTTAATTTCTCTTGGTATTTTGAAAGCCGGAAAAAATAATTTTCTTCTTCTACAACTTGAGGTTTAATGTGATGATTGGGACATTTTCCGTCTACCAAATCCTTTTCTGTTAAAAAAGCTTCGCAGCCAGAACAGTATAGTCCTTTATATTTTTGCTTATATAAATCTCCATTTTCGTGTAGCTTTTGCCACACTTTTCTCACAGCAGGTAAGTGTCTGGTTTGGTCTGTTGTTCTAATAAAATCGTCATTTGAAACATTTAAAACTTTTGTAAGTTCCAAAAATTTTTGGGCAATTTGATCTACAAACTCCTGAGGTGTTAAATTTTGCTCTCTTGCTGCTTTTTCGACTTTACTTCCATGCTCATCTGTTCCGGTTAAAAAATAAACTTCTTTTTTTTGAAGCCGATTATATCTTGCCAAAACATCGGCCTGAATTAATTCCAAAGCAAACCCAATATGAGGTGGAGCATTTGTATAAGCAATACTTGTTGTAATGTAAAATTTATTTTGTCCCATGCTTATTCCTTGAGTTGATAATTATGGTAAATTCCCCTTTTATTTTTGATTGTTTTAGAACTTCTATAACCT
>Ga0190338_1000143_pt1 | contig 13025 bp, 19 predicted proteins | sample 4872041112_MG_FD_163434 | JGI IMG/M metagenome (GOLD analysis project Ga0190338, IMG submission 163434) | Hydrothermal vent sediment bacterial communities from Southern Trench, Guaymas Basin, Mexico - 4872-04-11-12_MG | ecosystem: Environmental > Aquatic > Marine > Hydrothermal vents > Sediment ... | reverse complement strand
GTCGTTAACCTCTTTTGTCCTTTGTGAAGCCTGATTTATTGCTTTCGACACAACCATCTGCTTTACTGAGTTAGTGATACTGTTTGTCTGCTGTTTTATCTGCTGTTGCAGATTATCTAACTGCTGTTGCAGATTGTCAACCTGCTGTTGCTGTTGCTGTATCTGTTGCTGTATTTCCTGCTTTTGTGCTCCGCTTGCCCCTTTCATCTGCTGTTTCAACTGGTTCAGCAAATTCATAGCTGACGATAGCTGTTGCATTGTCTGTAACTGATTGGTTTGCAAATCCTCCAATTCCTGTATCTTCTGGTTTATTTTAGAGTCTCTCTTGATGATTTCCTGTATGACCGTCTCAACAAATGACGCTGTGGCAACTGCCGAGTTAGCCTCATTCATCTGGGTAATTGCTCTTAGCTTCTGGTATTCCTCTGTTTTAACTGCCTTTTGCAATATTTCTTTGTTGACAAGGAATCTCTCGTCAATCTTCTCGTCCTCGATGAACTCTGGTTTATACTTGAAAAATAAGTTAAATGTATCGAACAGAAGTTCGTTGACGGTCGAAAAGTTTATTTTGCGTGGCATCTCTTCAAGAACTTTTGACTTCTCAGCCAGACCGTCGTATACCATTCTGTCGAATCTGTCGTGATTTACCGTCTGTTTCTGTTTGTTGATTACACTTCTTAACAGAGTTTGAGCCTTCACGACTCTACCTCCTTCTCGCTTGTGTCCTCATCCACATCCTCTTCCATCAGTAGCATCTCCTTCTTCATTCTATTGTAGATTGCCATAGCTCTCCCTCTAACCTTCTTTAGTGGCTCCACGTTCTTACCAGCATTCTTAGCCTGTGCAATAAGCAAGTCGAGTTGTTTGATAATCTTGTATATCTTCTGGAAGATTTCAACTGACTGTTGGGATATAGTCTCGTATTTCTTTGCCTCCTCCTCAAAATCATTTAGGATGCCGAGAATTTCCTCAGCCTTCTGTGCGTATGGGTTAGCCACCTTGAGGACTGTTGACTTTACAACAGGTATCTCTTCTGGGTCTGTCCAGTAGATGTATTGCAGGATCGCAATGTCATCATCAACTGCTTCTATCCTACCATTTAAATATGCATAGGCTTTTACTGCGTCGAGTGACTGCTTAAATCTCCTGTCGCTAATTCTTACGCCTTCCTTCTCAAGCTCGTATTTCACCTCAATCATTGAGTTGATGACTGATTCTGGCACTTTTACCGACTGTGCTTCCGTTATTGCCTTGTTCAATTCGTCGAGACCTATCGTTGTATTTGGGACATATTCGTTAGAAGTCGTTAGCAACTTCTTCAGGTTTCGAGCGTCCTTGATGTATTCAACAGTCTTTCTAATCAGCAATCTGTCATACATTGCCTCAAGTCCCTCATCTTCATCTGGTAGCTCGTTTGAGGCTGTAACAAGTGAAATCAGTGGGACATCCTGTGGTGCTCCGTCGTTGTAGAATATTCCCTCGTTTATTATTGTCAGCAAGCTGTTGAGAATTGCTGAAGATGACTTGAATATTTCATCAAGGAAGGCTATGTGTGCCTCTGGTAGCTTGTTTGTTGTAATTCTCTCATACACTCCATTTGTGAGCTTCTTAAGGTCATATACACCAAAGACCTCTTCTGGAGTCGTGAACTTTGTAAGCAATCTCTCGAAGTATACACAACCTGTGATGTGGGACGCAATTGCTCTACATGCAAGAGACTTTGCAGTTCCCGGTGGACCGAGAAGCAAAACGTGGTGCCTCGAAAGAACAGCCGTGAGCAGGCAGTCAATCTCCTCATCCCTCTCAATGAAGAAGCCATTAAGCTCCTGTCGTATCTGCCGAATCTTCTCCTGAGTGCTCATTATTCTGCACCTCCGAAAATCCCTTCGAGTTCCTTCATGACCTCGTTGAATACCTCTGGTCTGTCCCTGCGAATCTTTGCAAGCCTTCTCAGTCCAATAAGGTCTCTCTTTCCAAGCTGGCTCGGTGAAAAATTGCTTACAAAATACTTCGCCTTCTCCCAGCCGACCTTCTTGACATCGTTGACCACCTGCCAACCCATGTGGGCGTGTTGCAGGCAGTCGTGCTCTACCAAAACGTCCTCTACCCTTTCGGGTAGCGACCTGCCCTTAGCGGGCATGTCCTTACCCCCACTCATTTTTCTACCACCTCTTCCTCTTTTCTGCCAAAAAGAAAGTTATGATTAAAGATATATATAGTTTCGGTTACATTATTTTGTGCTTCATATTGTAAAACCAAAGGCAAAAGGTTAAAATAAAAAAAGCAATACTTAATCACTATGAAGAAGAAGTTGGTAGTGTGCCTTGCAATACTCACATCGGCTTTGCTTCTCGGATGTGTAGGCACGTATGTGGTTCTCATCAAGGACTTTGATATTACTGATGTCTCCGCAGACCTCCAAACAGCATACGCAAATGTCTCCCTTCTTGTGGTTGAAAAGTCTCCAGTCTCAACTGAGATGGATCATATAACATTCAGTCTGTATTGTATAGACAGGGTTCACAACAATACTGAAGTGCTAATATGGACTGGAAATTACAGCATTCACACTCCTTTAGGAGATGAGACTGAAATAGTAGTTCCGATGGAACTTAACGTACCCTCCGAAGCGATAAGAACTGTTGGCTATAACTTACTCCTATGCGGTAATGTAACTCTGAAGATTTCTGGAGAAATGTCTGTTAAAGAGGCAGGAATACCGACAACTGTCCACGTCGAGCATATAACTACTATCAAACCATATATTCACCCCTTACTACTTCCAGTTCTGGGTAGTGCACCACCCATTTATTCTTATAATTGCTCACCGCCACCAGAAAGCTAATTGATTGACAAAAACTTAAAATAACTTCAAGTCCTATTTAAAAAGGGTGGTGTGATGGCGAAAAGAAAAGTAAAGTATCCTGAAATAGCAAGAATTTGCGATAAGATTGGTTTAGACGAAGACGAGTGCTCGGTTTTCGAAGCAGCTGTATACGCAATCTCCACCATACCTGAAGTTCATCAATATGCATGTGCTGATGACCTCATCGCAGCAATGAACAGAAGAGGAATCGTTAGCAATGAAGACTACGACGAGGTTCAGAAACTCGTGAGGGATTGGCTTTATAAAGAGGAGGATGAAAGAAGGGAGAGAATCTTAAAAGGAATACGCAGACTTTAACAGAGGGATAGTATGGACTTGATAAAGGATTTGGAGAAACTTTGTAAAGAGTATGACGGAACGTTTAGATTCGAGATAGGTGGCACAGGAGAGTGTTTCATACCAAAAGATGTGCTTGGCATGAAATACAGAGAGTTTGCCACAGATTTTGAAAAATTCCTGAAAAATTACTTTAAAGAGGATTGGGGGTTAGAGGTCTCTAAGGACGAGTATTCGATAGATATAAAATTAAGTAAATCAATCGAAGAAAAACAAGCAAGTAGAGTTTGGTACGTAAATTCAGAGCTTGTAATAAATGATGCAGACGGAATAGGTATAGAGGTCAGAAAGAACTACTTAAGGTTGAAGGGTCTGAAGGGTAATAAAGAAGGGTGCTATATTCAGATGCAGAAAGTGGCAGGAGGAGATAGCACAGTAATGGCGGTTTGTAAGGAAACTATACTTACGAATCCTACAATATCTTCGGTAGATATGAGTATAAACGGATATACATACGTTCCTCGCTTTTGATAAAAACTTAAGTGCCCAATCCTACCATTTTTAAACTCCTCAATCAGCTAAGTGCTCAATCCTACCATTTTTAAATTAGCAAAAAAGCTTACCATTCCATCCTACCATTTTTAAACCTCACAAAAAAGAAAAAAATAAAAAATTGTGCTAACTCTTAAGTTGCTCTAAGTGGTAGTATGCTTCCTTTGGCTTCATCCTGTCCCCAACAATCACATGCTCACTCAAAAGTGCACCTTGCGTAGACTCTTCCGTTGTCATCATCACAGCCCAAACTCTTCAGGAAATACAGCATTACAGCCATTTACACCACCTCACTCCCCTTCTCCAAATACTTTTCTAAGCTTCGCTAAAAACTCTTCCTCAAACTCTTTGTATTCCTCTGAAAGCTCCTCTTTTATTTCCTCTTCTGTCATTTCGTCCTTGTCAATGATGCCTTTTCTCTCCAACCAACGCTCCTTCTCTCTTCTCTTGTGGAACTCCTTGAACTCCTCCCACAGTCCTTTCTCTTTCAAAAACTCTTTTACGTCAATCGTGGCTCTGTCGCAGTAGCAACTTCCCAGCTTACTGTATTGCATCGTTCTCGTGTCGAAATCATACCAGTATTCTTCTCCACAAGTTTTGCAAACGTCCGTATCCTGAACTCCACCCATTATACCACCTCTTCATCCTCCAGTAAGTCCTTGACCTCTTCCAACCACTTCTCCCACAAACCATGCTGTTTCAGACACTCCTCGAATTCCTTTCCCACTCCACGAACTATCCAGTCCACATTCTTTATCGCCTCGATGTAGTGTTCGAGGTTATCCCAAACTGAAAGGCTCGGATCACCGCTGTTGCCGAGAATGTCTTCAAAGCTGATAACCTTTCCATCGGTTGTCATCCATGCTACGTGCTTTCTGTCATCCTCCCAAATGTAAACAATCGCATCATCGCTCTCAAGTAACTTAGGCAAAATCACCTTTCTGTCCAATTTGCCAAGCTTTGGAAAGACAGTAAGAATCGTGCAATATCCATTCCCGTCGTCGTGCGTTATTACTCTGTGGGTGCTGTTCTCCCATAGCCAAAATCTCTCGAAATAATGATGTATTTCTCCAAGATGTTTCACGCACTGGATATTCGGAAAATGTCTCTTCAAGTCCTGTTCATCTTCTGTCTTGCACCAAATCCTGAGCAACTTAGCAGTTTCTTCATCCATCCCCAATGTCTTAATCAATTCCTCAGTTCTCTTTGCACTCTCCTGTTTCAGCCTCTCTATAAAATTCGAAAACAAACTTCCCTTCTCCACGCATATTCCGTGCTCCTTGCCAAACTTGCAAACATCACATTTATTATCGTTTTCGACACAGGCAACACAGGCAACGCAGTATGACGAATCGTCAGCCACATCCAGTATTAAGTCTAATGCATCTACTATGCTACCTTTAAACTCTTCGAACTCCTCCTCAATCTCTTGATAGTCCTTCTTCCAGTCCTCAGTATGCTCATCACCATACAACTTTACCAGTGCTTCGTCAATCTGCCGAGCCATCTCAGATAAGTCGTGGCATCCCAACTCATTTAACTTGTTTGCGACCCATTCCCACTTGCGTAGGCATCTACCCATACTCTCACCAGAATAGACTATGCACAAAATTATATAAACCTTCGGTTTTAAATTTTAAGCCCTCAAAAAAACAGCTTCAAAAGTGAACTACCCCTCGCTTACGCAAGGGGCTTCTCCCGTTCCATCCTGACTTTGCGTCAGGACTTCATCTGGGAGTTCGGGGGGTTCACAGCTCCCACATCCCATACCTACCTCCCCTTGCGTGTCCCATCCCTCACGGAAGGGGTCTTGCAAGCAACGGAAAGATAAAAAATAGGTTGGATTACCACAAAAAAGATTATGCACGAATATATAAATATCTTGCGTTTTACAAAAAAAGAGAAGCATGTTAAAACTCTAAAAAAAATTTAGAAATCTTCGGTAACAATGAGTATGTCTTTCAGAATGACGAACTTTTTGAATCTGAAGTGTCTGCGTATAATCTGTCCCGTGTTGAAGTCTCTGCTCTCCATTATTGTGTCCATGTATTCGTTGTAGTCAGGGCATGGATACTCAGTGCAATTGTGGATGTTCTCCATTTCTGCTCTTAGCACCTTGAACCTCTCCTTCTTGGAAACCTCAACCAATCTGACAATGAATGACATTGGTAACACTGGAATTACGTAGTCGGCTCCGACCTCCCTTGCCAGCTTTACTGCATCATCTGCTGTTGAAAGTGGCTTTTCGTGGGTGATTAGCTTGTAGTCGCCGAGCTTGTCCCACAATACATCAAGCTGAGCTGGTAGTGGCTTGTGTCTGCTTATCCACAGGATAACTGGTTTAGAAGTAGGTCTCTCTGGCTTTTCAACAACTTCAGCCATCACGAAACCCATTTCAACCACCTCCAGCACTCCCCCACGTGGGAGCTTATGCTGAAACGTATTATCTAATTAAACAGGAAAATATATAAACATTGCGTTTTTATACAAAATTGGTAAAAGATGTGTATCAAAATTGGCAAGAATAGTAATAGTTATTGTCTCATTTTTGCAATTTTAAAAAATAGTGGGGAATTCTCATCAATATTATTGATTATCCAGTCAACATCCTCTATGGCTTCAAGGTATTCGTCAATGCTCTCCCAAATGCAGAAGTTTGCTGGTGGATAGTTGCTGTAAACATACTCAAAGCTTATAATCTTGCCATCTTCGAGTGCCCATGAAACGTGGATGCCCACCTCAGCAAAGACACAGACCAATGCATCCTTACCATCCTTGAACTCATCCAAAACAACATTAAACTTCTTCATGCTATCTCCCTCAGAACTCAGAAGTAAATGCACTCATCAATCTCAACTATCTCTGCCTCAATACCGTGTTTGTGCAAGAAGTCTATGAAATCTCCGATATTGTAGCCTTCGGGGTCTGTCTCTCTATATTCGTCAATCAAAGCACGGATTAAGTAGTTTTCCACTGATTCAGGAAAGGCAACAATCACATATTCCTTCCCATTATCCCACCAGAACTTGATATACTTCATGCCTATCACCAGAAATAAATCATCCATAAAAGTATATAAATATTTGGTTTTAAAATTATTATCAATCAATAAGCATATTTGGAGAGAAAAAATTGGTAAAAACATATCTGGCTTTAGGGCGTAACAGTTACCCTAATCCCAAGCTCCTTTGCCCTCTTTCCTTTCTTACCTATCAGGTATCCTATAGCCCATGATGGCAGCTCTGATTCACTAACTCTCACAGTTCCGTCTTTTCTTATTCTGACATATAGGTAGTCTCCTCCAAAGAATCTCTTTACGTGAAAACCTTTTAAACCAGCCTCCTCAAGAGCAGCTCTGCCAAACTTGCTGTATGGATAAACCCACCTTACCAAGTCGTTCATCGCCTTGTTGATTTTTATTTCTGTCTTGCTAAATGGTTTATGAGTTAGAAATGCATCATTTCTGGTTATACTATCCCACATTTTGTTTAGCTCCTTAGCTTCCTTGACAAGCTCTGGATATTCGACCAGTGCTTTTAGAAACCTGTATCCGTCGAATGTTAGTTCACACATCTCTTTGTGAGTCTTGGAGTCTTCAAAACAAGTAAACAAGGTTTTCATTCCGTCTGCCCACTCCTCAGTCTTTCCGTGAACCGAATGGTATTGCTTTGATACACTAACCTTTTTTTCTCCTATTTTGCTGCTCTCAAAAACGTCTTTCAGCTCCATCATCAGGTCTTGATTTTGTTTCCAGTCATACGGATCGTCTCCAATCTCGTCAAGCTCTTTTAGAATAGACTCGATTTTGTTAAGTGTGGTCAAATTTGGAAGATCAAACTTAATAGTATCACCCCCATATTTTTTGTTTCTAAAAATTTAAAAAATCAATCCCGCACTCCAAATCAACGTATTCTTCCTTGCCATTTCCTTAATAGTAGGACTCCTTCGGATAGACCTTAATGGGTATTCTGCCCGTATTCCAGTTTTCCCATAACCACTTTTCGAACGCATAGTATTCAAGAAAATCGAGTGGAGTTAGTCTCTCAGCAACCTTTTCAGCTTCTTCAAGGCTCTCAGCCTCAACCTCTTTCGTCATTGTAAACGATACCTTTGCTTCAACTACAAACTTACCCATATTGCCCACCAAAAAAAACTATGCACAAAAATATATAAACCTTCGGTTTTAATGTTCTATATACTCTCTTTTGCAAGATTTCTATTCTTCCCAGCAATCTCCTTTGAGGGCATGATATAGCTTGGACAGGAAGATATGTAAATATTTAGTCTATTTATTTTTTCATGATTAGCAAAATACCGACATAAAATAGCTAAATTTTATCAAAAAAGCGTATAATTTAGAGTTCTAAATCTTATAAACAAAAATATACAAAAACACAATAAAAATTTTGACAAAAAAAAGAGAAAATTAGCCTTATGGTTGAGGTTGAGCCTCAGCCATAAGTTCTACCTTCAATTTCTCGATTTCCTTCTCAACTTCCTTTGTTTTCTTCTCAGTCTTCTTTCTGTTGTTTATTTTTGAAGTGAGGCTTGCCATCTCTCCCTTCAGTTCTGTGAGCCTCTTTACCAGCCTCACTTTCTCATCAACAAGCTCTTGATGTTTCTCAGCCAGATTTCTGTAATAATCCTCATTCTTCAGTATATCGAAATTCTGTCTCTCCCACGCTCTTAAATCCTCTCTTGCCACTCTAAGAGCCTCTTTCAAGTCATTTACTCCCTTCTCCAGCTTTTCTTTCTCTCTCAAAGCCTTCTCAACCTCTTTTGCAACGGTTTTGTGGTAATCTCTCTTGCTTCTTGCCTCTTTCAGCTTCTTTTCAAGCTCTCTTATCTCCTCCTCGTATTTCTGAGCCAAATTGAGATGTTCTTCAGCGGTAGTCTTGCTCACTGTAACCTTTTCAGTCATAGGCTCTTCCTTGCCCTTCTTTGCATTAAATATTTTTCCAGTAACCGTTATTTCCTTGCTCACCTTCTCCAGCTTCTCTTCTGCCTCTTTCAAGGCTTCTTCATACTTCTTGACTGATTCTGTCTTTGATTTATGTTCAGATTCCAATTTGCTCAATTTATCTGACAGATTTTCGAAATCAACATCATCTTTGCTCAATTCTCTCAATTTGTTGTCAATTTCCTTTATTTTTCCTTCAATCTCCTCTCTTTCCTTCTCCAGCTCTCTCTTCTGCTCTTCTGCCTTATCATACTCTCTAAGCTTCTCTCTCAGCTCTTCAAGTTCTTTCTCCTTTGTTTCAAGCTCCTCTTTGATTTTTGTCACTCTCTCAGCCACTTCTTCAGCCTCCTCAATCGTTATTCTCTTTTTCTCAGCTTCCTCAATCTTTTTGAGTATAACTTCTTCATCTGCCTTGCTGAGCTTAACTGCCGCCTCTCCACTCATCTTTCCGTCTTTGACAGCCTCTTGAACCTTCTCAGGCAGTTTCAGAAGCTTTAGCTTCTGAGAAACCCATGCGGGACTCCTTCCGAGCCTCTTTGCGATTTCTCTCTGTTTTAATCCGAGTTCTTGCATTTTACTGAGCATTTCTGCAATTTCCATGTCATTAAGCTGTTTTCTGATTTCGTTTTCTGAAAGAGCCACAATTAAAGCTTCCTTTTCATCAGCGGGGATGATTACAGCGGGGATTTTCTCCCAGCCAAGCTCTCTCACCGCTGTGAGCCTTCTAAAGCCAGCTATCAGCTCGAATTCTCCCTTACCGCTCTCTCTCACGATTACTGGCTGGAGGAGTCCATTTTCAGCGATATTTCTTTTCAACTCATCCATGTCGCCCATTTCCTTTCTAAATCCCTCTCCAGCCTCAACACTCTCAACCTCAACCTCTCTCACCACATATCCTACATTTACGGTTTTTCCGCTCATTTTTCCCACCTATGCGGTTTTTTCCCTTCCTTATCCATGTCCAACGGACATGGACGCATACATATATAGTTATGTATGACGTTATATAAACCTTTGTATTTAGTTGGTATGGTAACATATAGCAAAAAAACGAATAATTTGGTATGGATACCAAAAAGGTATAATTTTGCCACTATGTCACCAATTGTCATGGGTTCAATCATTCTCATGCAGATATAAAAAATATTTTTCTGCATTTATAATTTAGAGTTCTAAATTTTATGGGGATTAATATAATAGCGTCTTATCTATTAGGAAAACGCTTTGTTACGTCTTTTTGACGCTTAATTAACATTAAGCTTTAAAAAATAAAGCCATTACAACAATATTTGGCTTTTTTATATATAGGGGGGAAAAAATGGGGGAAAGTTGGGTTTTTGGTATGGATACCAAAAAAATTGACGTTCTCATGAGAATTGTGTTTAACACATATTAAGTGTAAAATCGGGTAAAAAGCGGTTCTCAAACACTCATAGAGTAATCCGTGCTGAGTTCACGCTGAAGGAAAAAGTTGATTAATAGGGCTTGTATCTTTTCCCCAAAAGCATAGCTTCGAGCTTTTTTCTTTCCTCTTTGATCCACCTGAAATATTCGTCATATTGTTTATACCTCTCCTCAACGTATTCAAGTAGCCTCTTTGGGATATTTCCTTTTTTGTAGTGGTAAACCAGCCTTCTCCACCCGTGAGTTGTAATGGTGTGGTATGAGCCATTCTTTTTCCTGTTGGTCTTGATGTATCCCCCCTTTCTCAGGTTGTATAGGTATCTTTTCAGGTTATTGTATACGTCCCTCATCCTCACTATTCCTTCCCACACTCTCAATATGTCCTTTGTTGACACATCTTCCTCTCCGAGACGGACGATTATGGCAAGGATAATTACCCCGTGAGGGACGTTCTGTTTTGGAAAAAATTCCTTGTTGTGATGATACTTCTTCTTTGCCACGAAAGTTAATGTTAACGTTAACTTCTTAAATTTTTCCCTCAAAAACATGTTGATTTCACGATTAATTCTCGACCAGTTCTCGTTTAGTTCTCGTTAAGTCTTCGCTCAAAACACGGGAAAAAAGTTTCTGAAGTTAATGTGACCTCTTCCCCGCCCTATCGGACGGAGCTTTCTTAGCGACTAATGGTAAAAAAGTTAATGTGACGGTATTGTTCTGTATATTTTCTCAATTCTTGCGGTCAGGGCAGTATCTTTAAGAAGATCGTAAGCTTCAGCCAATACCCTGTAAGAGTTACCATCCTTGTAAACTATTGCGATCCTACCGGATGTATCCATGAAAACCCTTGCAAGTCTTATAGCATCTTGGAGCCTCCTAAACTCAATCTCAACATCCTTGAGAACGAAGGTTTTACCGAAAATTTCCGTAATGTATGTTCTCTCTCCGTCCTCCTCTTTAACCAAGACATCTTCTACATCAGCGATATACACTCCAAAGATTAGTTTGTTCTCAAAGTCTATTCTATGCTTCTCCATCAGTGCGAGTATTGCTGAAGTCATGATCGTCTCTCTATCAGTCTGTGTTAATTGCACAAGAAATTCAATAACCCTATCTAATTCTGATTGTCTTTGTTCTTGCCTGCTACTATCCACCTGCACTCCCATGTTATCGTCTACCTGCACCTCTCCGTCATCCGTCATCTTACCACCGTTCAAAACCTTAATAGCGTAGTTTCAGTAGCGTAGAGGCAATCGGGTGACCTAACAGGCTCTCCGATATTTTCATGTCGAAGTGGGCTTTGCCGTCATCAAACCTAACATTTGTTACCATTTGACCTATAAGTTTTCTATTCTCTTCACCCTCGTTTTCGTCAACCTCGTATACATCGCACTTTGAGATTAATCCAGCCTCGATGCCTAATGGTATGTCTATTGGGAGGTTAGGCTGCTCATTTTTCGATAAAGTCTCTAAATTAAACTCCTCCAGTCCTACCTCACACGAAAGCACAACAAACTTTGCCATGTCTATAATTAATACTTGTATCTACTTAACTTTTTCCTTATGAATTTTCTTACAGACTGTATTCCTTTCTTGATTAGCACCCATGCAATGCCAGATGCCTTTGCGATAGGTATTAGTGATGCTATAGAAATAGTCAGGAATATAGTCAATTCTACAGGACTTATTAATCCTATCAATGGGACACGTATTTCGGGCTCAGGATATGGGTCGGGTGGTAGGATACATTTTTTAGTGGTTGTTGTTGTCACAGTAGTTCTTGGGATAGACGAGGCAGTCAGATAAACCTCTTTGTAAATTGCGACTCCTTTAGGAGCTACAATCACTATATAGAGAGCATCTGATGGTATCACCAGTTCTGTTATCTCTTTATGGACAACACTTGGCACTCTAATCCAATTTTTACCATCACTTGAATATTCAATGGTAATCTGCTTTTCGCTGCTGTCATCGAATGTTGCTGCATACAGAGTCAGCACCCTTGATTTATCATTCAAATATTCAGGTGCATAGATTCCTACAGAACCGTAAGTTCCCATGACATACCAGTAGTTATCATCTTCATAGAATGCTGAATCTTGGTAGACCCCGGCAAAATGCCAGTCATCTTCTTCGAGCAAGTAAATGTAAGGCATCTCACTGTAGTCCGGATTCTCAACTGCTGTTGGGAGAGGCTTTACTGCACCAAAGTATTGGGGAACAATCCCAGACACCAATTCCACATTCTTGTATACTTTGGGGTATGAGTCAGGAGAACTTCTTAGGAAAGAGATAGTGTCATAATGGCCACATGAGGGATAAACTGGGCGATATATCTTGACATCATCTATGTCTCCGACCCACCATATTATGTAATCTTCATCGAAAGGGGGGCACCCTTTTCCATATATGTTGCTGTTAAATCTGATGATAGTGTGATCGTGCACTTTATCGAGAGAGTCTGTTTTACCAAATTTGTAGATGAGTGTATGTGGGCTATCCCCTTTAAAGATTAGACCATGCTGACCCTGATAACAATCACCGACAACCAGCCAGTAGTCTCCATGATCCTCAACTTTACACTCCACCAATCTTATTGCACTTACACTATTAGACATCAAAATTAGCAAGGTTAGTGTTAATACGATCCTCTTTAGCATATCATTAAATAAATCTCAATCTTAATAAGTTTTTGTTGTTCAACCAGTAACTATTCAATTAAGAGGTTCTATTGCTAAGCTTCCAGATCACAAATCCAGCTATGACCATACAGATTATCATCACTATTCCATAGATGCTCGCAAAGAATCCCCATAGGGATGGCTCCTCTGCTGCCGGAGGGACGATTACCGGGATTATAGTAGTGGTGGTGCTCTCTTCAGGTGGTAAGACTCCAGTTGTGGTTGTGGCTGTTGTGGTTGTAGTGGCTGTGGTTGTCGTGGTTGTAGT
>Ga0190338_1000141_pt1 | contig 13142 bp, 17 predicted proteins | sample 4872041112_MG_FD_163434 | JGI IMG/M metagenome (GOLD analysis project Ga0190338, IMG submission 163434) | Hydrothermal vent sediment bacterial communities from Southern Trench, Guaymas Basin, Mexico - 4872-04-11-12_MG | ecosystem: Environmental > Aquatic > Marine > Hydrothermal vents > Sediment ... | reverse complement strand
TGCAGTTTGCAGCTTACAGAAAACTGAGGTCCGACAAGTCTTAGAAGAGATTCTGGGGAAAGATTAATTTCTTCTTTCAGCTCTCTGAAAAGAGTAAAGACAAAGAGTTCATCTTCTATTGGTACTTCTTTTATATCCTTATCGCTCACTCCCCCACCAGGTAAAGACCATTTTGTTTGACCTTTGCCTCTTACAAGAAGAATTTCCCCTGCCTCGTTGAAGATTGCTCCAAAAACTCCAATTGACCATCTGTTTCTTTCAAGCAACGTCCCTATTTTCCATCTCAAAGAACTCACTTATCTCACCTCCTTTTCGATAGGATTTTATACTATAAAACAATTTTCGTTTTTTGTAAAGGCAATTATTTTATTTCACAGAAACAAAAGGATTATCTTTAATATAAAATCTCCAAGGTTTATTTTTCCATTTTCCTGCGTAATCTATGCCTATTCTTTTTGTTGCCACAATTTTTGATACAGGTATATTTTCTCCTTCCTCCAACCAAATTCTTCTACTTTCCACCAAATCCTCCCCATAAAAAGATCTATCAAGTTTTAACCACTTACAAACTTTCCCCGGCCCATTCGCCAAATTTATGATCTTTTTTGAATTTTGGTCATTTGAATTTAGAATTTGTTTGGGATTTGGTGCTTGGTACTTGGAATCTCCAAAATCTTTTGATTTTATTATCGGTTCTATTGCTCTTATCAAAACACACTCGGGAGTACAATTTAAAGAGGTAGTAATATTCAACTGCCAATACATTCCATAACAAAGATAGATATAAATATGACCTCCTTCTAAAAATTCAGCTAAATTTCTTTTTGTTACTTTCCATTGATAAGAATGTGAGGCTTTATCTTCAGGCCCAATATATGCTTCGGTTTCAACAATCTTTCCAACCACCAAAAACCTTTTCCCTATTTTCCTTACAATATATTTTCCCAAAAGTTCCTTTGCCACCAGAAGTGTGTCTCTTGTATAAAAATCTCTTTTTAATCTCTCTCCCATATTTTTAAAATGGAACGAGCACAGTTCTCGTTCCATTATGTTAACAAGATTAAATTTGAGATTTACCGTTTTGACCACTGAGGTGCACGCCTTGCGCGTTTCAATCCGGGTTTCTTTCTTTCTCTTTCTCTTGGATCTCGTGTTAAAAATCCAGCTTTTTTGAGAGGTTTTTTGAAATTAGGATTAAATTTTGCCAAAGCTCTTGCTAGTCCGTGTCTTATAGCTTCTGCTTGACCGGTTATCCCTCCTCCTTTTACCTTCGCAGTCACCTTAAATTTAGAAAGTTGGTTTATTGTTTTCAGGGGAGCAAAAATGATCTCATGATAAAACGGATCTTTAAAATATTCCTGATATGGTTTCTCGTTAATCACAAATGCGTGCTCTCGGGTAGGATAAATTCTCACTCTTGCCACGGAGGTTTTCCTTCTACCAACTCCTTCAAAATACTGAGCTTTCTTCTCTTTGGTTGGCTTTTCTTTTGTTGTAGTCTTCTTTGTTGAAACTTCTTTTTTTGTTGTCTTTGGTTTTCTTGGCATTTTTATTCAAGTTTTAATCTTTTTATCATTTTTTTACGCAGTTTGTTTTTGGGAAGCATACCCATTACTGCATTTCTTAATACCTTATATGGATCTTTTTTTAAAAGCTCCTCAAGTGTTTGTACTTTTAGCCCTCCCAAGTATCCAGAGTGACGATAATATTTTTTATTTTTTAATTTCTTCCCTGTAAATCTTACCTTATCAAAATTTTTAACAACGACAAAGTCGCCGATATCTTTATATGGGGCGTATTCGGGTTTATGTTTTCCTTGTAATAAAACCGCGATCTCAGAGGCAAGTCTTCCAAGAGATTTCCCTTGGGCATCAATTATATGAGTTTCTCTTTGAAGTGTTTTGTTAGTTTTTTGTGGCATTTTACCTTACAAATTCAATTATTGCCATCTTCGCCCCATCACTTTTTCTTGGAGATAACTTCAAAATGCGGGTATAACCCCCAGGTCTATCTTTATATCTTGGAGCAATTTCGTCAAACAATTTTTTGGTGCTTTTTTTAGACAAAACTCTTGCAACCTCTCTCCTTTGACTTAATCCTCCCCTTTTTGCTTTTGTTATCAGTTTCTCCACAAAAGATGCTAATTCTTTAGCCTTAGCATGTGTTGTAGTAATTCTTTCATGTTCAACTAAAGATTCGGCTAAACTTTTTAGTAAAGCCTTTCTTTGATCTTTGTTTCTTTTAAGCTTTCTTCCCTTTTTCTTTTTTCGCATAGTTTATTCAGGCTTCAATTCTAAACCAAGTTTTTTGAGAGCTTTTTTGATTTCTTTAATTCCTGCTTGACCTAATCCTTCCAAGGCGAGTAAATCTTTCTCTCGTTTCCTGATAAGCCCCCCTACCGTTTTAATATGGGAATTCAATAAGGCATTAGTGGTTCGGGTAGATAGTTTTAATTCTTCTATAGGAAAACTAGATACATCTTTCTTCTCTTTTTCCTCTTTTTCTTTGCCTTCTTTCTCAGGTTTTTGGGGCTTGGGTTTTTCTTCTTTGATATATTTCTTTATCGCCTCCTCTACAAAATTAAAGTGAGCTAACAAAATTTGGGTTGCCTGATCTAATGCTTTTTGTGGAGAAATGGTACCATCGGTCTCTATCTCTAAATATAACCTATCAAAATCGGTTCTCTCCCCCACTCTCATGTTTTCTACTTTATAGCTCACTCTCTTAATTGGAGTGTAAATTGCATCCAAAAGAATCTCACCAACTGAAAGTTTTTCCTTTGTACGCATCTCTCTTGGTTCATACCCAACACCTTTCCTTACAATAATCTCCATTTCTAAATTGGCGTTCTTGTTTGTTAATGTGGCAATGTGTTGGTCCTTATTTACCAGCTCAAGCTGCGGAGGAAGCTCAAGATCTTTACCCTTTACTTCTTTTTGACCTTTTGCTTTTAAAAATGCTCTTATTGGTTCATCTGAAAAAACTTTAAATCTCAATTTTTTCAAATTAAGGCAAATATGAATAACATCTTCTAATACCCCGGGGATTGTTGAAAATTCATGTGAGACTCCTTTAATTTTTACATCTGTAATTGCTGCCCCCTCAAGCGAAGAAAGAAGTACCCTCCTGAGGGTATTGCCAATGGTTATCCCATAACCAGGATATAAACCCTCAATTACAAATTTTGCATAATTTTCTTTTTCTTGAAGAATTTTGAAAGATAATGGTAAAGGAATCATATAATGTAGAAGAAAACGCAGTTCCAGACTAGATGAAAAATCTAGCCGGCCCTACGTCTTCTTGCTTAATTTATTTTGAATAAAATTCAAAGATTGAAGATATCTCAGCAGGAGGTGATGCTTCCTCCAAAGATGGAACCCCTATAACTTCTCCTCTCATTTTATCAACATCCAACTTCAACCAAGATGGTGGCTGATGTTTTTTGAGCTTCAAAAGAACCTTATTTTTAAAAATCGTCTTTTTTTGTGAGGATGGTTTTACCTGTACCACATCTCCTTTTCTAAGCTCTATACTGGGAATATTGACAGGTTTTCCATTGAGTAAAAAATGACCATGAGTAACCAACTGCCTAGCCTGAGCCCTTGAATCAGCAAAACCAAGCCTGAAAACAACATTATCAAGTCTTGATTCTAACCTTTTTATAAGGGCCTGAGTTGCATCTTCTCCTTTCTTTCTGGATTCCTCTAATACTTCCTTTACATATTTCTTAAATTGCCCCTCTTGCAAATTATACCAATGTTTTAACTTTTGTTTTTCCATTAATTCTCTTCCATATTCAGAAAGACCTCCCCTTCTTCTTTTACCTCTAATGCCAGGAGGGTATGGTTTTGTTACCATAGGGCATTTTTGAGTTAAGCATTTCTCTCCCTTCAAAAAAAGCTTCTTCCCTGCCCTTCTACAAATTTTGCATTTAGCTGGTCTTCTAATTCCCATATTTTTATACGAAATTTCGATATGTCGATATTTCGAAATTTCGATATTAGACTCTTCTTGGTTTTGGCCTTTTACATCCGTTATGAGGAATAGGGGTTACATCTTCTATCGAGACAATATTTACTCCTTTTGTGGCTAAAGTTCTCAACGCTGACTCTCTCCCTGTACCAATACCTTTTACTTTTACTTTAACTTCTTCTAACTTCAATTTCTCAATTGCCTGGGCCATCACCTCAGCTGCTTTTGCAGCTGCATATGGTGTGCCTTTTTTGGTACCCTTAAACCCTATTTTTCCTGCACTCACCCATGCCAACACGTGTCCTTGTGGATCTGTAAGGGTAAGATAAGTATTGTTGTAAGTTGAGGCAATATGAAGAATACCCTTTTTTAATACCTTTGGGGCTAATTTTGTTGGTACAGCAACTTTCTGAATCTTAGACTCAACCTCTTCTCTTTCTTTTAATACCTCTTGTTCTGTTTGTTTAATAACTCTTTTTTTGCCCATGTTATTCAATATTTCGAAATTTCGATATCTCGATATGTCAATTATTTAGGCGCTGGTGGTGGCTTTCTACCAGAACCTACGGTTTTTCTAACATTACCTCTTACTGTGCGTGAATTAACTCTTGTTGTCTGGCCTCTTACTGGTAATCCCTTTATATGCCGAATACCTCTCCAACAGCCAATTTCTTTTAATCTTTTGATAGACATCATAACCTCTCTTCTTAGATCTCCCTCAACTTTATAATTCTTATTAATAATTTCTTGAATCCTTTTTACCTCTTCTGGTTTTAGGTCTTTTACTCTTTTATATCTCTCAACTTTTGCCTCCTGTAAAATTTTTCGAGCAGAAGATCGTCCTATACCATAAATATAGGTTAAGGCAGTTTCTATTTGTTTGTCGTCTTTTAATGTTACTCCTGAAATTCTTACCATGTTATTTGATATTTCGATATGTCGAAATGTCGATATATCGATATTTCGAAATTTCGAGGTTATTTCCCTTGTCTTTGTTTGTGTTTTGGATTCTCACAGATAACATAAACGCGTCCTTTGCGTCTTACGATTTTACATTTTTTACAAATTTTTTTGACTGATGGTCTTACTTTCATAATCGATATTTCGATATGTCGAAATTTCGATATTTCGATATATCGAGTTTACTTTTTTCGATACACAATTCTTCCCCGATTGTCTTCGCTGGAGGGCATCTCTACCACTACTCTATCACCGGGCAAAACCTTAATTCTGTAAATTCTTAACTTTCCTGCTAAATGAGCTAAAATCTCTCTTCCATCATCCAGTTTTACTTTAAAGGTTGTGCTTGGAAGAGACTCTACTACGATACCTTCTGTTTTATAAACATTTTTCTTTGATGACATCTAGGACTGAGTATAACAATTACCTGCTGATTTGTAAAGATTTACTTAAATTTTAATAAAATGTCAATATTTGAAATATTTTTTGGGGCTTTCTTGACAAAAAATGGCCAAAATCTCACCTGAGGTTCTTTTAAAATCTCTGGGTAAATCTCGCGTATATATTTTCTTATATTTTTTGCACTTTGTGATTTGGATACTTCCTTTAATGCAGTCTCATCAATTTTAGAATAGATTTCTCCTTCAAATTCAACATCTAATGTTACTACTCCTTCAATATCCACATTACCTTGGGATTTCTTTATGACTAAACTATCGGGATTCAATACTTTGTCTGGTGGAATTTGAGAATTCACATATTCTTTTATAAATTTCAAAATATGAGAGATTTTTACTGCTGCTACTTTTGCTCTTATTTCTGCCTGATACAAAAAGTCTTTCTTTTCTTGACCAATTTGAGCATCTACCAGCGTTGTATCAACCACTTCAATTTCTAAAGTTTTCTCTAGGATTTTATACTCATCTTGAGCCTGTTTTTGCAATCTATCTAAAGCTTCTTTTTCGGCTTGGCTCAAAATAGTATTCTGTGCCTTTTCCACGTCTTCTTCTTTAATTCTAAAAACTTTACTTATCCTCCCTCCCTGCATTTTAGAAAAAGATCTTCCATAAACCTTGTAATAAAGGGTAGGAGAATAGTTTCTAAGCCCTGGAATAGAAAAGGATGAGGGGTCAATATTATATTCTTCTCCTGGCTCAGCAGCCACAACTTCAATATCTTTATATCCGTTAGCAGGCACAGTGAATTTGTTCTTTGCTAAGAATACTCTCGGAGGTTCCCCCGATGACTGAAATCTTGTGTTGGCGATAAGAGTTACTGGTAAGTGATATTTATTATAGACACGGATGATACCATGTGCTTTTTCTTTTACCTCTTCTTGAGAGGCGGTAAATCTTTGGGAGATAGTAAAATTCTCTTCCAAGAAAGTAAGAGGCACTGCCTGAGATATTAAATCTATATCTTCAATTTTGTTGTTAGCTGTTAAAAATACTTGGAACGAAACTTTTTCGGTCTTAGGCCATATCTCAATTGTGGCCTTGCTAGCAGATATAAATTCTCTCAAACTTAAAAGAAATAAGACTAAAATTACAAAGAAAACAATCAATTTTTTCCATAAAGAACCTCCTTTTGTTCTCTTTGGAGGCGAAACTTTTGTAGTGGGCTTTTTGGGTGGTCTTATATCGTAGATTTTTATTTTTGCCATATTATTTAATTTAACCCAAGTGAGTTAATATCTCAACACCTTGATAACTTACTTTAAAATTGCTTTTATTCTCCTTATACCTGCCCCAGCAGATTCTTCCTTTATAATTTTAAATTCTCCCAAAACGCCTGTTTCTTTTACATGAGGACCTGCACATACTTCTTTTGAAAAATCCCCAATGAAATATACAGATACCTTCTCGGGGTATTTTTCTTTAAAAAATGCTAACGCTCCAATTTCCTGCGCCTCTTGAAATTTCATCTCTTTCTTTATTACGGGTAAGTTTTCTCGAATCTTCTGATTTACTAAATCTTCTACTTTTTTAATTTCCTCTTCTTTCAATTTCCGAGGAAAAGAAAAATCAAACCTGAGACGCTCTGGGGTAATGTCCGAACCCATCTGTCTTACGCTCTTGCCCAAAACTTCTCTTAAAGCCTGATGTAAAAGATGAGTTGCTGTATGAAGTTTTGTAACTTTTTCTTTGTCTTCCTGAGTCTCAAGCATCTCAATTCCCACTCCCCCAAATTTTCTTTGAGCGCCCCTTCTTGAAATTTCCTGATGCTTTTTCTGTGATTCAAAAAAACCTTCTCTGTCCACTTTGATTCCCTTCTCTTTTGCCATTTCTTCTATAAGTTCTAAAGGGAACCCAAAAGTTTCGTACAAATAAAACGCTTCTTGCCCTTCTATTATATCTTTGCCATGCTTTATTAATTTTTCAAATTCTTTTATTCCCTTCTCAATTGTCTTTCCAAATTTTTCAAATTCATTCTGCATCACTGTTAAAATTTCTTCCAATTTACCTTGTAATTCTGGATAAGGTATTTGATAAATCTCAACAACAGACTGAGCTACTTTCAATAATCCTTCCTGCGAAAGGTCAATTCTAGAAGCAAACCTTTGTGCCCTTCTTAAAAGCCTCCTTAGAATATAACCTCTTTCCTCTTTTGAAGGCAATATCCCCTCGGATATTAAAAAGACGCTTGCTTTTATATGATCGGCTATAATCCTGAAAGGCAGTTGTATTTCTTGATAAGATTTATGAGTCTCTTTCTCAATTGATTGCATAATGGGCCAAAAAAGGTCTGTCTGAAATAAATCGGTCTTTGCATTTTCTATCATGAGTAATCTTTCAAGTCCCATTCCTGTATCCACTCCTTTTTGTTTTAAAGGTTTTAATTCCTTTTCCTTGTTTTGATAATATTCATTAAAAACTAAATTCCACACCTCTACAAACCGCCCACATTCACAATTGGGAATACATTTTTTGCCCTTCTCGCAAGGCTTTTTGGTTAAATCAAAGTGAATTTCCACCGTTGGACCACATGGTCCTTCTATACCTGTTGGACCCCAAAAATTATCCTTCTTGGAAAAGCCAAAAATTTTTTCTTTTGGAATACCAATTTCTTCTAAAATTTTTTTGCTTTCTATATCTTCGGGAATTTTATCTTCCCCCTTAAAATAAGTAAAATACAAATCCTCAATGTTTAATTTGCAAACCTCAAGTAAAAATTGAAGCGCGTATTGAATTGTTTCTTTTTTAAAATACCCTCCAAAACTAAAATTACCCAGCATTTCAAAAAAAGTAAGGTGGGTAGTATCTCCCACGCTTTCGATGTCAGTTGTCCGAATACATTTCTGGCAGCTTGCGACATTTTGTCCATAAGGAGATCTCTCTCCTAAAAAACATGCTTTAAACTGCTGCATTCCGGCGGTGGTAAAAAGAACTGAGGGATCCGTTGAAATTAAAGAAGACGAAGGCACAATTTTGTGTCCTTTTTTTTCAAAAAAATTAAGAAATTCTTTACGCAAGGAGTTAGAATTCTTCATTGCTGCCAAATGATTTTTTGAGATGTAGCTCTTCTACCTCAACTTTTAATTTTTAACTTTGAATTTTTGATTTGGTTAGCTGAATCTATCAGCAACCACAGATGCTGCAAATGCTTCAGGTTTTATTTTTGCCTCAAAACCATTCCCTCTAATTAAACCAATCACTTCTTTTATCATGTCTTTTGTAAGGCCGTTCTCTCCAACATCAGCATGAATATATTTGAACTCATAATTCGCCTCCGGAATCGTTTTCACTTGTTCCTCAATACGCTCTTTTAAAGCTAAAGCTAACTGACAGGAAAGATAGACTTCTTCTAAAATGCGTTGATGAAGATTGTAAAATTTCTTTTTATGATATTTAATCTTTTTTAGAAAAAATCTCCCTCCGGCTTTCTTTCTTAAAATTACAATAGCTACTGGAAAATATGGAGCTTCCCCTGAGGAAGAATCGCAGCCAACAACTATTTCATATTCTTTCTCAGGATCTTCTTTCATAAAAGAAAAAATCTCCTCAATCACTTTATTGAAATTGAGGTATCCTTTTGTTGGATTATAAAATTTTCCTTTAAAGATGGGTTCTTGCATAACTTTCTGGCATTCTACCAAAAAACTAATAAAATTTCAATAAAAAGAAAAGATTATTTTGAGAAACTCTTCTGCCTTCAGGGAACTGCTTCCAATTAATAACCCATTTACTCTTGCTTCTTCTACATACCTTTTTGCATTATCAGCATTGACACTTCCTCCATAGAGAATAGCAATTTTATCTGTTTTCTTTAAACCAAAAAGGGCTGAAAAAGTTTTTCTAATAAAAATTGAAATGGTTAACACACTCTCCGGAGGGCAGGGTTTATTTGTGCCGATAGCCCATATAGGTTCATAGGCAATTATTACTTTATGAAGATATTTTTTTGCCACTTTCCTTAGTCCTTCTTGAATCTGGTATTTTATTTTCTCAAATGTTTGTTTCTTCTCTCTTTCCTCTTTGGTTTCCCCAATGCACAAAATGGGAGTAAGGTTTTCTTTCAGAAGAATATGTATCTTTTTATTAATAATCTCATCGTTGTCTCCATGAGCTCTTTTTTCGCTGTGTCCAACGATTACATATTTACATCCCAAATCTTTTAACATCACTGCAGACACTTGTCCTGTGAAAGCACCTTTCTCTTCAAAAAAGGTATCTTGAGCTCCTAACACAATTTTATGACCCCGATTAAGTTGGGCCAAAGGATATAAATACACAAAAGGAGGACAAATCACAGTTTCTATCTTTCTTTTTTTCTTTATTTTTTTATTAATTGATAAAAAAAGATTTTTTGCCTCAGACAGAGAGGTAGGATTACACTTCCAGTTTCCGATTATGAAAATTTTCTTCATGTTTTCCTTAAAGAAAGCCTTTAGAAAAAGGTTATTAAATCTTAATTTGTCTTAGATAGCGCGCTGCTTCTTCTGGCTCAATGGTTGAAATTTCCATGCCTGCAGAAAATTCAAATCCTGCAGGAATTGATGTTTTGGGTAAAATCGTCCAATGCCAATGATAGTAAGGATAGTCTTTGCCATCACAAGGAGAAGTATGAAGATAAAAATTATAGGCAGGATCACCCAACCCTTTAAACAGTTTGCCCAAAACCACCTTAAAAGCTTCTGCTAAATATCTTTTTTCTTTTTCGGTAATTTTTTCAAAATAGGGCCTATGTTTTCTTGGGGAAATTATTACTTCAAACGCAACCTTAGAGGCAAAAGGACAAATAGCTATGAACTCTTCATTTAGAAAAACGACTCTCTCCTTGGCTTTTTCCTCCCATTTATTCATTTCACAATAAATACATTTTTTATGTTTTCTGTAAAATCTTTTGGCAGAATTTAATGCTCTTTGGAGGTCTCTATCAATTAAGGGAGTAGTAGCAATTTGAGAATGGGGATGAAAAATTGAAGCTCCTGCTTCCTGCCCATGGTTATGGAAGATAAAAATATGGTTTACAAATTTTTTTCGCTTGAGAGCTAAGTATCTTAAATGATATGCATCTAAAACCTCTTTTATCTTATCCACAGAAAGCTGGGCCAACTGTTTCATATGATCTTTCGTAATCACTACCTCATGAAATCCAGCTGCAGGAAGCTTCTGAAAAAAGGGTCCTACTTTTTCCACCTCTATTTTCTCATAGGGCACAAAAGCCGGATATTTGTTAGGTATTACTACCAGGCTCCAGTTCTTTGGGATATCTTTACCTTTGTATACTTTTCCATTCACCATTACCAAGGTTGGAGGAGCTTGCGAGGTAATCTCACAAAAAGGACATTCTTTTTTTGAGACAACAACTTTTTTTCTCTTCTCTTTTTTAAATTGTTCTGGTCGCCTGGCCCGGCCTGTAGCAATAATTACCCAGTCTTTTGAGGCAGTATCATATCTTAGTTCTGTAGGAAATTTAACCTCTTTTTTCTTTTTGGCCATAATATCCTTTTAATTGATACCATCTTATTTTAAATAAATCCAAGCCCATCCTAATGGCAGATTTAAATTTTACTTTACTATCGGGGTTATTTCTCCAATAAACCGGAATTTCTTTAATCTTAAATCCATGCATTTTAGCAAGTAATAAAATTTCTACATCAAATGCAAATCTCTCAATTCTAAGTTTAGGAAAAATTGTCTCAACCACCTCTTTTTTGAAGCATTTAAAGCCACACTGAGTATCATAAATTCCCCAAATATCACAAATAATGTCTCGGGCAAGTCTAAAAATTTTTCCAACAAGTCTTCTATAAAGTGGTTGAGGGGGGTCTAGAACCGCTCCTTTAATATCTCTGGAACCAATAACTATATCATATCCTCTTTCAAACCATGGCCACATCTTCTCTATCTGATCAATAGTTGTAGAATTATCTGCATCCATAAACAAGCGATAATCTCCTTTTGCATTTAACATTCCTTCTTTTACTGTATATCCCTTCCCTTTATTTTCTTTTCTGTCTATCAACCTTAGATTTACAATTTGTGGTTTAAAATCTTTAACCACCAGAGCGGTGTCATCCTTTGAACCATCATTGACAACAATAATTTCATAATCATAATTTTGATTTCTAAGATATTCATCAACCGCCTTTAAGGTTTTTGGCAATCTTTTCTCTTCATTATACGCAGGAATAATAACAGAAAGTTTCATGTTTTTACTTAATTCATTGGTTCATTATATCACTAATTTTTTTTAAAAAAAAGAAAAGGGGACCAAGGTCCCCTCTGGCAAATAAATACTGCGAAAATTAAAATACAGGATATTCCTCTCCCACCTTCTTCAAATGTCCTTCCTCGATAAGTTTCTTCAAATGTTCCTCCAAAACTGGTTGCAATACAATAAACGATTTTACTACCAATTCGCCACCTTTAACCTGCAAGAAAAACAATTCATTCTGTCCTGGATAATAAGCATACAAGTAACCCTTCTCCTTGATTCTATTTATCGGTAAATTTACAATATCTAAGCTTGTTATTATTTTCGGTGGCACCAAAAAAGCTTTCTCAAGTTTTGTCTTAATCGTCCTCTCTAAAAACCGTCTCATCACATGGGAAGTCATTACAAGCTTCATAACCACCTCCTATAAACTTATAGAAAGAGCAAAAGAAGGGGTGGAGGTGTTCATTCTCTTCCCTACTCCGCCTGCTTGCGGAGTTGGGAGTTCTGCGATCGAGCCGCCATCAAGATGGCAGCCGCCTGCTTGTCCACCCTTTCCGTATCTGGATTAGCTGGAATGAAGGTAGTTTCGTCGGTGTGATAAAACAGAAGACCTTTAACGGGTGTTCCTTCTGTCAGAATCCCTACCTTCTGAGCTAAACTCAGAAAAGTGGGGATTTCCTCGGGGCTGGTAGCGGCTTTGATTCTAGCGATAACATATGATGTGATAATCCCCCGTCGAATGTCTGAAGGGGCTTCCATCACATCGTTAAGAAGGGTCCTTTGGGCCTTCTTGGAAAGCCGGGCGATCGTCTCGCCCATTCGCCGAGTCCAATGATTCTTCACAGGGTTTCACCTCCTTTTTTCTCTTTTTGGTTGAGTAAAGAACCTCCACCCCTTAAGTAATATTGTAACATCAAAATCACAATTCTGTCAATATTATTCTCCCCTTTTTTGTTACCACAACCATATGTTCAAAATGAGCCGACAGAGAACCATCGGCGGTGGCATATCCAAATCCATCTGATGCCTTTTTTATTTTTTCTGTCCCCATAGAAACCATTGGTTCAATGCAAAAAACCATACCTGGTACAAGTTTAGCCCCTGTATGTCGTTTGCCATAATTTAAAATTTGCGGTTCCTCATGAAGCTCTCTCCCAATACCATGCCCACAAAGCTCTTTAATAACATAAAAACCTCTTTTTTCTACATATCTTTGAATGGTATTACCTATATCTCCTATAGTATTACCCGGCCGAGCTTTCTTGATTGCACGCTTAAGTGCTTTTTTTGTCACCCTAATTAGTCTTTGGGCCTCTTCTGGGACTTTACCCACCGGCAAAGTGACTGCCATATCTGCATAGTAACCTTTATATTTAATGCCTAGATCCAATGAAAGAATGTCTCCCTCTTTAAGTTGATAATCTGATGGAACTCCATGAACAATAACATCATTTACAGAGGTGCAAATTGCAGCCGGATACCCTTCATATCCCAAAAAGGCAGGTTGTACTTTATATTCTGCCATTAATTTCCTTGCTTTTATCTCT